>JGI24022J15233_10008567_pt1 | contig 11436 bp, 10 predicted proteins | sample Ectturendosymbi2_FD_15233 | JGI IMG/M metagenome (IMG submission 15233)
GTAGTTGTGGTTTATCTACTATGCGTGGTAGCAATGCTGTTCACTCCCATGGCAGCGTTTTAAGAAAAACCTTTGAGATGAAATATTACATTATTGAAAATCCATGGAAGGCGTGATCAATGATAGGAAAATGAACTACTAAATCTTAAATAAAGATTTTCTGTGAAGAGTGATCCATTGACAAATATCACAAATAAAGTACTTCACGGATTTTAAACCAGAAAACATTTGTTCAATATTGCTTTTCGTGTTGGACAGCTGGTTAATGACGGAATTGCGATCACATTAGTTTGGAAACGAGGTTTGAAGTGCTTCAACTTGTGAAATCTTTAATCAACAATTGGTTGTTGCTATTACATTCTTCAATGTGATGAAATTGCTGTATGGAAATGTTGAAAATGTGAAAATTTCAATTCGCCTTTTTTCAAAAAAGTTATGAAAACGTTTTACATTTCCGATTATTACTCACAAGAGTTAATGAGTCTAAACGTAGTGTAAATTCAGTGCAAACCTTTAAAGTGTTGATTCCATTCCTCTTAATAGAAGCCCGGATCATTTGTCACCGTTTTATAAATTTAGCGTTTCGTATTTTCGTTGTTGCAATTTTATTCGTCATTCTCCTTGACTTTTTCTAACTTATGGTGAAGTTTTTACAGCAGTAGGAAATTTTTTATTAAAGCTTTTGTCAACAGAGTATTTCACACATCTACCTACACGCCCCTGAGCGGTCAAAAATGACCTGCGCGTGATCAGGAGATTATGTTTCGTCAAAAAGGTGGTTAGAAGCTTTAATGGAGTTTCTTTCGTAACTATGAACGCAGTTATGCCACAATGGAGTAGCAATGATTGATTTTCTTCTGAGAACCAGAGCTACTAGACAAGGGGTTCTCAACCTTTTTTCTTCCGTTTACCCGTTGTCAGCTTCCTAACATAAAATTTACCTCCTGTGTTTTGTTTACTCACTGGTGCTGTAGAAAAAACAAAGTATTGTAACTTCCGCTTCATTAAATTTACCCCCAGGATAGGTAAAATTTGGAAATGAGGAACAGCTCCTCTCCTTTCAGATTTATAAACGCATTGAGCTGCAGCGTGTCATTTATCAGGTCTTAATAAAAGGTATTGTCCAATTGCTTTTCAACAAAAGGTCTGAAAAAATTTGCTTAAGGAGTATTCACAAAATCATTCTACTTTCTGTTTTCACAGTAATTAGTAGAAAATTTTATTTTCCAATGTAGCCATTTTCCCGCAGCTAGCTGTTTTTTTGCGTTTTTCTCCGAAAAAGACATCGTGGAAAAGGTCTTCCTTGTGCACATCAAATTCTTACGGACAAATCTTCACTTTATAGATTTTTGTTTTTTGCTTGATCAACTAAATTTTAGTTCCTGCTCTATTCAAAAATTTTTTGACCACACAGAATTTTCTCAATCAGAATAGAACCTCTTGTATACATGTATACATAGGCAAGCTTTTTTCATCTGTAATTTTACCTCACCTCATTTTGGGATTACTTGTTTGTTTTTCTAAACGTGCGTTTTTTCTACTATTGTAATTGTCAAAATGTTTCAACAGGGATGGTTGACTACATGACCTCCATGTTCTTTCGCCAATCATATATGTGACACACTGACAATCTTTTTTTACATCGATCAGCCAGTTCTTTGCCATTGTATTTTCATTTACTATCATTTCCACTAAACATTGGCTACCTTTTTGCATTGTGACTTTTTGCATTGTATGTGCTGATTAGGTGAATCATATGACCAATGAATCTCTCTCTTACTGAAGTTTTTTCTTGTTTAGTCTATTTGTCGCAAAGAGTTTTCCGGTGTGATTTCTGCTCGCCCAAAAAAATATAAATCTAAAAAAATGCCGTTGGCAGGTTTCGTTCAGGCTCTATCTGTTGCTGATTGTCGTAGAAAATTTTTCGTATCACAAACAATTTCGAATTTGAAAAAGCATCCAAGTTGAAAAGTTTCAAAAACAATAAATTCTTGCGCTTCCCGGCGCTACGTTGTTCTGCATGGAATGTTCGGAAACACAAGTTGCCAGTTCGTCTCTGACTGATTAATGCAAATTCTGTGTTAACGGTGCGCAACACTCCGACTACATCAACTAGTGCAGCGATTTCCAAAGTTGGTTCCACGGAACCCTTGGTTTCCATAGAACATCTGAAGGGTTCCACGAGCTATACTTTCCAGTTATATCCCCAGAACGAAAGTATATCCATCATTGAATGTGTGATTTATCCAGCGTTGAATGTGTGATTCACCACGAACGGGATGTGTCCGAAGAACAACATCTATATACGTGGCGCAAACAAGCAATAACAGAGTGATTGCGGTGTGGAAGCTCTGCGGATATTAACTTGCGAACGACTGAACAAAATGACCAGCGTACGTGAAGAGTGATTGCGGCGCATGATCTCTATTGTTGCTTGCTGCCACAGTGTGAGGCTTTGCGCACATGCCGCTCGGGCTTTCCGATCGCAACAAAATGGTGCTGTGATCAGGATGTGAAGGTCGTGCCTGGTTCAACCTTCACACAAAGAACGTGCGATCGGTGCGGTTCGTTGTAAAAAGGATGAGATGTTGTTGCAACCTCTCCGGTGGTGTTGTGTTGTGTGTGTGATTCACCACGAACGGTTTGCGGGCGAAAAACAACAACATATATACGTGGCGCGAACAAACAATAATAGAGTGATTTCGTCGGGTGGTATCTATTGTTGCTTGCTGCCACAGTGCGAAGCTTTGCGCACATGCCGCTCGGGCTTTTCCGATCGCAGCAATATCACTGCTGTTGCATCTTGCAAACCTGTGATAGTGTCGAAACACTGTGGTAAGTGGCGGTTTGTATGACAACTCACCGATAGAGCAAATGTGCCGCAGGGATTTTGGAAAATTCTGAGGAAAAGTTCATTCAATGACTTAGGGGTGAATAACCGGTAAATATCGACTGCAGAACTTCCTACAGTCTTCATATATATTCGCACAAAGAGCATAAACATATGACAATCACAAGTAATGATAACGCGCAAAACTTGTTGCGTGCTAAACGTACCTTCTTTTGTTTTGTTTTCTGTACAGAATGCACCAGGAAATGCAGAAGAGGACCGTGAAGAGATAGAGGAGACATAATATGAGACGTAATACGTTTTCCGATGTAGGAAAATGTTTGGGAGCAGTCTGTCAGTTGACAAGACAGCCTGCAAACCTATGTCACCGCAGTTGGTCGCTGTTTCCTGTTGCGCGTGCGAACGTTCTACGCTCTTGTTCACCGTCATTCCACATCGAAGCGCTTAATGTTACGTTGTTCTGACTTCACATTCACGTGTATTGGATGTTTTGGTGCAAATCTGAATATAATCCAAAGAAGTAGTCAACTTGATGTTGCTTGCTACTGGAGAGTTATTAACGGACAAAGTGGTGAGCCTTTTTTTCGCCTTACTTTGGCTTGGCAACTTCAAGACGTCAGGTTGATTAGTTGGGGGACTGGTTTGTGCTCCTGCAACAACCTGGTTGACCCCTCAACTAGTAGGGACCTCTGAGGAATCGTAATCGACCGACTAATCGTCACCGCAACCAGCTCAGAACTCTACACATTGTCAAAGGAAGTGCAACAAAATACGTCATGGACATTAAATCAATTTAATTAAAAAAATCAATTTGTAATGCAATAATTAATTTCAGATGAAAAAGGTCATAAGTTCTTGATAATATCTTTATAAACTACAGTATTAACTGCTTTTTCCCATGTGGGTTTTACAAAGTCATTAGCGGAAACTCACAGTAATCTTTCGTACCTATGACATGGAATTCCAATTCAACCGTTTGTTGGACTGTGCACGCTTGGCAAAGCGTTAGCACCAATGCTACTGCTGGCAAATGCTGAAGTTAGTGCTTGGCGAACGCGTTCATTCGATGTTTCAGTTGTGGTTGTCCAATTTCTGTCATCGGTGAAACTGCGGAATTCTGCCTCACTTATCACACCAGCAATCGGATGTAGGATATAATGCACAGCAACTTTGACAATAAAACAGAGTTGTTGTTACCGGTTATAAGTCCGCTTTTGGAGTAAATAATTGGTCTCCATATTGAAGGACAACGTTGCTATAAAGCAAAATTATTTCAATTCAATAATGATTTTGCGATCTTTGGTGTTGAAGATGGAATGCTTCTTCAAGGCAACTGCAAGAGCTTTGTTCAGGGTCACTGCACAAGCGTGGTGAAGTCCTTTCAAATCTGCCGCCACAGTGCAAATCACGTATTTCCATCACTAAATCTTTAAGGTTATGGTCAGTGCGTCGTTTCTTTTGAACAGCCTAGAATATATTCAAAGGCATCTTGACAAAACTCGTTTGGGTCGTATTTGCAGAAATCTGCACTAATACGTTTCAGTGTAAATTGTAGAAAAGCAGTGAAGCATGACGTCAGCTGTTCCCATCAGAATGTAACAAACGTATCGATACAAATTTGATATCAAGGTTCAGTAAGTTATCCGGGCTTGGCCTGTGTGTCTTGAAAAGTGGGCAAACTTATGCCGGTGTATTGCAACGAGAAAGATTTGCTGATGCACCACTGATCTTGCGGTACTAGTTGTCCTTCCTGTTCATTCCAGTTGTGCACAGCAACATGTTCATCACCAACCAATGGTATAAAGTTCAACAACAAGAACGTTAGAATCAGTTCCGATTGTTAACTGCGGTTATTTACAATAAACGCAACTCGAGGACACGACAGCTATCCAATTGCAACTGTACGGGAATACCACATTTTCAAGCTTCAGCAGTTCTTTGACCGTTACAGAGTTATATAATCTTCGTAAATAAGAACAACAATTTTCTTTGTTTTTAGTTTGCCCAGTTTTCCTAATAAACTATTTCTTTGTTCTTTCGGTAAATTGGGCGAAGTGAAATTTCTTCATGGTAACTTTGAACCATAGTCGTAGCCAGGGGAGCCATGCCCCCCAAATTCTGGAAAACGTAGTCATTTTGTGCTTTGAGAGATGTTTTTCCAAACAAAGTAGTGTTATTCGCCTAAAATCAAACAATTTGGCCCCTCCCAAATTTTTGGGCTGGCTACGCCACTGCTTGGAACTCTCTTCCGCTTTTGGTTCTTCTGTTCTTACCTGGTTGCGCATCCCTCAACGAGTGCTTTCAAAACAACCTACGCGTTCAAGCAGTGCCGTAGCAGCCCAATTCTGGTCCCCCCCAAATGCTTACAGAGCCCCCCTGACGGTGATTTACAAAAAAACGTTTTCGACGTTATGTTACATCTCGAGGTCGAATGGCCTTCAAAACAAGCTACGCCAATTGCAGACACAATTTTGGCAGAACCAGACCCGTAGCCAGGATTTAAGGTTTGGGGGGAAATACATTTGTAGGGGGGAAACGTTGTTTTTATTATGTTTAAAACAAATATTTCTGAACACAACAAAATTTAGTAGGTCACAAAAAATATTCGGGGGCACTACCCCCGAATTCACCTCGTGTCTGCGGATCTGGGCAGAACTGTTGCCAGAAAGTCTTCCGTAGGCAGGATTCATGCTTGTGCAGGGGCCTAGACATTCTGAAAATTTATATTAATTCACGAAATGCACAGCGTTTGAAGATTGTGCAAATAAATTAAAAATATTTTCCCGCAAATACGCACAATAGACTCGTAGTTTCCAACTAAATTTCATTGAACGGGCTTAACAAAAGAAATTGGGTCGTGAAATTATTGTCATTTAATTGACGGCGATTATTCAGAGATGTGGTAGTGAAATGCAAATGTAAAAAAAAATTGCACGAAATCAGAATCAATCCTATCGTTCAGTTATGAAAACACTTTTGCCGAAGGAGCAAGCATGAGGCTGATCACGGAAGTGCGCCGCGATGAACGTTTCCTTTCATTAGAACAAATTGACAAATGTTACCATGAACTAATTGAAATATGCTTATAAAGCGTGCGCATTGGGTTTTTACTGGCCGAAATAAGTATGCATAAACCTTGCTGATGTCAAGACTTGTTAATCTGCTGGTGCATGTCACATGTTTAGATTAATAACATTTTGTATCTCAAATCGGCTAATTAAGGCCTACCTGGACGCAACAATTTAACATCAATTATCAACTAACTGCACTACTCTATTTTGGGACAACTTGGCAATGTTTGCTAATTACCGTATTTTCGGGACCGCAAGGCACACCGGATTATAAGGCGCAGTATCAAACATTGAATGCTAGCTGTTTTTTTTTCATATATAAGGCGCACAGGGTTATAAGGCGCATTAAATATAGCAAAACTTCGAGCTGTATTCAACTCTTTCACAATACCTCCTGAGTGCCGGAGTCGCCAACGTCCTGGAGTCACCACTGGAAGTTTAAATCTGTCATTACATACGAGAGAGTTTAATCTGTCAAACATGCCTATACCGCCAGACATGAATAAAATAAAATAAAACTTGTGCGTGCGTGCGTTTGATTCGGTGTGCACCAATGGAGTCAGGAACCCCGCAGAGTAATACAATCTGTGTTATGTGAAAGCTTCTCTCGGACGCTGCTCATTGCAATTATTGTTGGTTTATTACGCAACATGATGGGCTGTTTACAATAAAATCGTAGCTAGCAATTAAATAAATAGGACCATTTATCACAGGAAATTTATTCAAGATGAGAAAGCACAACCAGATTCATACATTAGGCGCACCGCGTTATGAGGTGCACTTTCGATTTTTGAGCAAATTAAAGGATTTTAGGTGCGCCTTATGGTCCGAAAAATACGGTAGATTCCTTTAACTACACAATGATCACCCAGATCTGCTTTTTTTAATCAACCTGGCTGTCTAGGTTTCATTATGAAAAATCACTTTAAATCTTTCTCCCTGTGGAAGAACGGAAGGTCATATTTTAGTTTGGGGGGTCGAAGCTCTCTTTGAGGGGCAAAGTGGTGACGGGACTGAATTTTGGGCCCCTGTGACAACGTGGGCCCCCAATTTGGGGGTATGGAGTACGACTGATACGGCTCTGCTTTCAAGCATATACGAACTAATTGTTGATGAAAGAGAACTCATGCGTATCTCTCCCAGTTACGCTCATGTTCATTCTTAGAACTTTCGAGAAATCGAGAAAGTAGTTTCGTCCAGTTCTTTGTTGGAAATGCAGGATTTGAATTTCATGTAGCAACTTTGATGACGTTTTCATTCAGTTTGTCAACACAGTTCTTACGTTAGTCAGTTAATAATACATTGTGACTTTTTCCACTTTGAGAGCAATTACATATCGTGTTCTTTCCTTACAATTCATTAAAAGGCGTTTTGTAGCTGCTTACATATTGATTGTTTCGTGTATTGTATCATATTGACTCAGCCAACAAACAGAAACAACACGAAGAGCAATCATGCAAAATAGTAACCAATTGTCCGTAAAAACTATAATAAATGAAAACACAGTGACAAAAGAATTTATCAGTGTTAACAACGATATGTGTCACATAGGATTGATGAAATGCCATGGCAGGCATCTTGTCAACTAAGATCTTGTTTTAGTTTTTATTTATACATGTGAAGATTGCACAACGAGTTAAACAAAGCAAATTTAAACCTTGATTTGATGCTCAGCATCGAAAACGATGCTTAGACCCGAGGGAAGAAATGATATCTTACCATTCCTCCCCACAGGCTTCATTCATATATTCCTCAAGTTGAAGCATGTCTAATTAATAAAAAATGACATACACGCAACATACGCCATGCTCATTGTTTTTGTTTCATTGATATTTTTCAACAATTTGCGTGGCGACGAACTATATCTTCGTATTACATGTACAGTTGGAGTCTGATGGCGTTTCTGTTATGCCAAAAATTTTTTGCAAATATTTTCGAGCGTATGCGTAACTCGTTTTGATGAAAACAGCTGTATTAGGGCGCTTCATTAATTTCCAGAGGCAGTATCATCTCTCTACGACTAGAGGAAATCTTGCTGCGTTGTTTTCTCTCAACGCAAACGTGCTACGACCGCAATGAAGCCACAGTAATGAAACCGCTCTCTGCGGTGATATTGGCAGCAGGCAAGTTGCCGCCAGAACTGATGAAAGTTGGAAATCCAACAACCAACCTTCGGTTTTTATCACCTGGCATCCTTGTTCAGTCAGCCATGACCGTAACACTAGTTTCGACTTGGCAAGCATGGAAACTACAGCAGCTCCGAGCAACAAGTTGTGGCGTGGTGAGCATTTCCTGAAACGCCGTTCGAGGCAGTGCTTGCTACGATTACTATTAGAACACCGCATCAACTTAATTGTTTGTTGAGAAGATTTCAGTTTATCATTTACGTTTTTATCATAACAGATGTGTTTGCAAGGTTACGTGATTTGTGACGTATCAGTATGCACTGAAAGGAATCCCTTTATTCCCAGGTTGTTTGTACTTTGTAGTACGTAGGTGCATGGGGCGACAGTCAGGTGAGTGAGGTGAGGTGGTCAAAAGATTTGAAGCAAAGTCATACAAAAACATTGAATCGGGCTGCAAAACGAAGGGATTCTCAAACGCCCATTTGGCGTTTATTTTTTTAATCTAATCAACTGGCTGATTTTGTGCAAGTCAGCCAAAGAGCAAGGTCGTACTAAGCCTTCTTACTGGTTCGTTCTGATATTAATGCATTTGATCCCATAGGTTGGGAGAATGAAGTTTATGCATTTTATCTTATTTCGTCAGTCAAGTATTGTTTCATTGTTCCGCGTAATTGCTTGCATCTACATATTTGTAGCTCTGGTTCCTCCACATCCTGTTGCAACTAGGACTTACTTCACTAGTCAAATGCTTAGTACAGTTTCTTTTAGGTTACGAATCTATTCCAGGTTGTTGGCTGTAGACCAATGTTTTTCAACCGGGGTTCCGCGGAACCCGCGAGTGGCTGCTGCTGGGGGCAAGGGCGTACGCAAGGGGTGTGTGTGTGTAGAGTTAACCCCTCCCTTTGAGCTTGATATTTTACGAAAACGTATTACCAGCGCAAAGGAGATTAATTGTTTTCGCATACTTTTTGCTTGTTAATTTGTCGGCTTAATGCAAATACCACGAAATGACTTTGCATGCAAATTTCAAGGAACATTGTAAATGGGCCAAAAAGTAATGATTATGTTTGGTGGGAATCTGGGTTATCGTCTGCATCCAGAAACCATCTCACCACTTTTTGCAGACATTTCGTCTACAACGCATGCGTCAGATTGTGTTCCACCATTGTTTACTTTATCCGAAACAGTTGTCTTTGTTTTGTCTGCTGTGGCTGATCAGCACAAGTGCTGACCGCATTGGCTACATTACCAATTTCTGTAGCATGATAAAACTGTTACGTGAGTTCAAAAACAGCAGTTGCTAAAATAGAAGCATTCAGGCATTGATTAATGTGTCAGCAGGGAAAAAGGAAAATAAAAAATTTTTTGGACTTCTATACATAACAAATTATCCAATATTTTCTTGCGTATACTTTATGCGCTTTTTTCTTGTGTAGTTTAGTAAGATTCGATCTTGCAAACCGGGGTGAGCGTCAGACAGTCCAGCCGCACACTTTCTGCGCTTCACTGCTCGTATTCACCAAGACATCAGCGGAGCCTAATTTTGCACTTGTAAATTGCTCGGAGGCAGAGATGAGTGTGTTTTACTCCACTCTTTTAACGCGCAATGTGATATTTTTGCAGTTATGGACTGCTGTGTCGTAGCGTTGAGTGTATTTTACTCCGATATCCTAACCTGGAGCGCTGACAGTTTATATCCAGTTATATTCAGTTCAATGACGCATAAATTAAGGGTATTGCGTGTAACAGAACATGCTTATTATGCCAACAAACTTCGCGAAAACGTTGGTTTGGAAACAGGAATAAGACATCAAGTTGTGACGTCACAAACAGCGCACGCAAAATACAAATGACAACCATATGCCACTGAATGACCCCCCATGAAGATTTTCTGCGTACACCACTGGCTGGAAGTTCCGTCGAAGCAGACCAAAATTTCCTGGGACGAAATTCGCAACCACAGTTCCATACGGTTGTAACAATACAGACATCTGAGTCATTGCATAGGGTTCCTTTAGCAACGCAAACATTTTCGGAAGGTTCCGTTGCAGCAAAAAGGTTGAAAAGCACCGCTGTAGACTATCCTTGAGTCTTGTCAGTTGGCGCTTGCGAATTCTGTGTAGTGTGGCGTAGCAAATTACAAATGACAAAATGTCAAAGTTCAAGAGCAAATATTGTTCAAGCGCAATATTTCTTTGCCAAATCACACTTTTAAACAGTTATTCCAGTGTGATTCATGAAAAAGATTTGAGTTAAGAAATCGTTGAAAGGCCTGAAATGTGATTAAAGATCAGCGTATGGGCCACATGCTCCACCTGTGAAAACATTTCCAAAGTCTTTGTCTTGCAAAGTTGCACCTCTTGCTAATTACGACCAATCTACTATATTTTAAACAGCATAACACAAAATCAGTGCTTTCGTGCAACAAGAAGACAACACAAGGAGAAGGAACATTAATCCGTTTCGTTCACTTGCTAAATGAACTGCAACCTTACACAAAACTTCACAAGTTAATATCTGAAAATAGTGCACCAACTGGGTAACCTACTGGCTGTAAACCTTTGAAATTTAAAGTGAATGTAGATGAGAGGTCAATGCGCAGAGTAAACTTCAGTGACATGTTTAGGGCTTGCATCGGCTTGGAAACTATTTCCTCTGCTGATTCGTATTTAATTAAAGGAGGAAAAATGTTTTGCGAAAATTCAAAACATTGTCAGTGTTAGCTTTGTTGTTCTGGTTTCCTTCACCGCTTGATGTAACGTGGCACTGATGCAAGTTGTATGATTGTTCTTCAAAATGGCGCAAACCTCAAAGACAGCACTCGTACATAGTTTTCGTTTTTAAATTGCGACACAGTAGCTCCATAAACCTATGATTTAACACGAGAAGTACAGCGTTGTTGCGATCGGAAAGCCGGAGCGGCAAGTGCGCAAATCTTTACTCTGTGTCAGCATGCAACAATAGAAATCACATGCTATGATCACTCTCCGCGTACGCTAGTCGTTAAGTTCAATCGTTCACAAGTTAATATCGGCAGAGCTTCCACGCCACGATCACTCCATTGTTGCTTGTTCGCGCAACAATATATGGGTGTTGTTCTTCGCGCACATTCCGTTCGTGGTGATTCATACATTTAACGCAACTCCAACGGAGAGGATGCAACAGGGCCGGCCCTAGCAGGTGTGGGGCCCAATGCAAGATTTAGGCGCGGGGCCCCTCTGACCAGTGGTGTTATTACGTCATCGTGGTCAGTCAACCGTGCTACGACCTTTTTGATGAAGATATTTTAGCAAAATAAATATATGAATATAAAAAAGATGGCAAATGTGTGTAGGCTACATGATAAAGCAACAGCTTTTTATGGGGCGTGAGCAGGGGTGGAGCTAGG
>JGI24022J15233_10008571_pt1 | contig 11435 bp, 8 predicted proteins | sample Ectturendosymbi2_FD_15233 | JGI IMG/M metagenome (IMG submission 15233)
GCGCCGTGGGCCCTGCGGCTATTTTCGCAGTGAACGCTGCACGCGCGGCGAGTCAAAGGCAGCACCGCACGTGAACCGTTTGCTTGCAGCCACACATAACGCCCAGCACGAGACTGGACAGGCCACAAGTATCGTTTTTCAAGTCTGCGATATGACCCAACCGGGAATCGAACGCAACCAGTTTAAAATCGCTTTTCAGTAGACTTTAATCTATTACATGATACAGGTTGTCGTTACTGCAAAATTGAAAGGACTTTACATTCCTTCGTAACTGTTTTAAGAAGCTAAATTGCACTGTAATGATTTGAAAACCTGGATAATTGCTTCGTACAGTATTGACGTTTCACATATTGCAATATTGCTGAAGCAGCTGGTAGGATTAAAATAACAGGCTTGTCCATGGGACACTTCTTTCTGTCCCACCCCATGGCAGCTTGGGACTGTCCCACATCATGGGTTTGCCACGAAACTACTAATACGAAGTACTTACACCGTTTCCATGTCTAAGTTCTAGTCTAGTATCTGCAAAGCCGTGGCTGAGGTACTGAATCGCCCCAATAAGGAGCAAATGAAAATTGGGTGATGTTTTTTAGTTGGTACCTATAGAAAAGGCCCAACAATTTCCATTTTGGGGTCTTGCATCCATATGCCATGGTACTGAACCTGTGTGTACAATACGTCCTGTGCTGACAGCATGTAATAATGGTATCCAAGTTCAGAAAATTCTTGCAATACATTTTTGATCAGTCGTTAAATGCGGTTGGCCAAATCAATACAACAAACTTTTTAAATATTTGTGCTATTTCGTTACGTTAAATGCGACTCTTCCATCTTTTTTGAAAATTACGTTCTTTTAATGATTATCGTTTCAAGCTGCTGGTGTAGTTAGTAAAAAAACGGTATATACTTCGACACTCACCTCAACCACGTTTTTTAGGAATATTGGGCAAGCTTCCAGCATGAAGTGGGTGTGCAAAGGAAGATTTCCACACTCAACTTCCATGGCGTAAATTTGTTTTTTCTGCAGCGACTGTGTAAAATGCAAGACTTCCTGCTCAGTTCCTGAAATTGTCACTTTTGTGGCGCCGTAGTGGCCACTAGGATAAACACCCGGTGGGCATTGTTCTAAACAGCTTCTCCATGTGAGGCCTTAATCAAAGTACAGAAGAAGTGTTCACGTTTCATGTACGAGATGCAAAATGCAGACACAACAGTTTCATATGGTCACAAAGAGGATAGAGGTCCACTTAAAGGCAACCTTAAACTGAAAATTTCAAAACTGTTAAAGTTAAAACACAGAGGCGAAACAACTAAAACAGTGAAGACATGAAATAAACAGCATAAAGCAAGACGCGAATTTTTTTGCAAAAACAGCCGGAATGAAGATGTAAACTTTTACATGTAGCAGAGCAACAACATTTTGTACAAAATCCAAGTTCTACGCAATTTTTTGTTTTGCGATGGTTGGCAAAAGATAGATAAATAGATAGATATATTTGGCGGTACTGAATTAAATGCGCTAGATGTACACTCTAAAACAGAAAAAAAACGATTGTTTTCGTTTTTAACAACAATTGTGTTTTTTGAATTCTGGTATTCCCAGCCTCCCTCATTCCTTCTATAGCAAAGTGTACAAAATCATTCATAAATGACGTAAAAGAAAAAATCTACAGCTTTTGAAAACCTGGTGCAAAAAGAAAGATGTTTTCAAAAGCCAGGTGTGAATTATGCTAGGTTTACTCCAGTAGTATGCAATAGCAAACAGAGTACCTATTGTCCGAAGGAACGAGGGAGCCGGGGAATGACAGAGTTCAAAAAACACAATTGTTGTGTTGAAATCGAAAAGAAGCTCTGCTGCATATGCAGGTGTTCTTTCCATTTCATCGAGGGCCCATGATCGTCTACTGGGTAAACACGTATCCATATTCTTGCTCCGAGACCCATCCACTATTCTTTTTATGAAATGTTTCTAGTAATAAAATGTTTTTTGTACTTTTCGTGGATGTTTTTCATAGTTTGAAGTTGTGGTAATCCTTTCATATTTTGCTAACATATTTCATATTGACAAGTGCTTGTAACATTTTTATACAGGCAATTCTTTGTTCCATATATGATTTTGGCAATGTTTTTCATTTGTTCAAGTCTTTAGCTATATTATTTCATATTTTCATGCTTTAGTAAAGTATTTAATGGTTTTGATATTATTGCTTCTTAATTTTTCGTTGATTGAACGGTTTTTGATATTAATACAAACCCATAACTGCGTAAATGTTTTGAAGTACACGCCCAGGCCGGTCACAATCGGGTATTCGCGTCAGGTTGCAGCTAATCCAATTGAAGCCTTCAATTATCCGATTAAGTTCGCGTTGTCGGGTGGGTACGATATATAACATCAGATATTTGTCTCGTCGTGTTACGGCGTAAATATCATTTCATCGATTTGAACAGCTGGTTTCAAAAGCGGAAGCCCTTATCAGATGACTAACTGTATTAATAGTATATAGTAACGTTACCATGGCTTTCTATTTAACGTAGCAAACAGCCATATAATTTTCTAGATCTGTCGAGGTTAACATAAGCACACAAAAAGTATCCACGAAATCAATAATCTTAAAACAATCAATGTTTTACAGAGAACTGACTGTGAATTCGACGGAAGCATCGCTAAGTTTTTTGAAAACTATTAAAGTGACTTAAAAAAAATTTGTTTCGCCAACAAGCTCACCACCCACCAACAGACGCCATTGCACCACGAGGCAAGTCAGCTTCGCCGATACATCTTCCTCTCCAGTAAGTTACTTGCATAGCCTGCTCCAATGACAAGCATCCGTCCGCGTAACCGCAAGCAATATCTCCAGCGGATTGTCCTAGAATGCCGTCTGGTTCAACTCCAGCGGCGGTGAGAACATCGACAAGGCCAACCTTACAGAATGTTGAAATGGTGAACTTTAACTAATACGTAGTCATTCCTATGCCTTGTAAACGTGAGATCTTTTTCTCTTATTTTTAAAAGAATCAGCCAATGAAAATTTTCTTTTTAATGGACTTTACTTATAAAAGCATCTTATAATATAAGACCTGAAAATACATACCGATACGACAGACAAGTTGAAGTACACGTAAAATTTACAACGCCATTACGACGATACGAAATGTAGGAAAAGCTTCAAAAACTGAACTTCATCCTCCAACCAAAACTGATAGCAATGATACAATTACCTGGACTTCCAGTCACATATCATGCAAAAAGTCCGAGAAGCTGCTATCGAACTTAAAGAAAAACTATCGTACTCCTCAAAAGTTAAAAGAAGTTTGAAGACATGGAGAGAATGGACTGAAAGTTATAACGTGTCGTCTACCACTACAATTCAAAGACTCGGACATACCACAAAAAAATCAACAACACGCAGAAACTATCAGAATAAATGCAGTAGTGGACTAGTATGGATTACAACCGGGAACCCGACATATATTTGTTAAAAAAACACAACATGACAGACATCCCGCGCTTCCTGCAACTGGGAGGAGCGCATGCGCAGTGAGGTACGAAGGTCAGTCTCCCGACTGCGAATTTTGCAAAAGCCAAGCACATGAGAGGCCGAATTGCGAAGAAATAGCTAAAGTTCGCCTACAATGGAGACAGAGAGAAGAAAAAGAACATTTTTTACGCTCAACCTGCAATGGAAAACCCTATAGTTTCCTTGGAAACAAACAATGAACAACCACCTGAACCTGTTGACAAAGACGAATTTCCCGTATTAGAAGGACGAAAATCACGGAAGAGATATCGCACAAAGAATCATCTCTGGAAAAATGCACCCTTTGTTGCAAGAAAAGATTTACAGAAAAAAGGAACGCGGATCATTGCTCATTGCTCTTGTGGAGAAATATATTGTAAATGCTCATGTGGACAGTGGCATGAATTATCCAAATTGAACGAAGATCCGAACTGCAATGTAAGCAAAAGTAGAATAGTTATGTGTGGTTCCACCTGTGGTTTCTACATACTATGAGAAAGGATGAGATCACACACTGCATGAACTGCAGACAAATTTGCAATGATACCCGAACCCCCGTAGGTATACACTTTTCATGACCCAGCAAATAGCTACTATTGTGTATTATCTGATCAATCACCCCGCTACTATATTGATGAAAACTGCTTAACCACATTTATTTTACTCAAATTTTGTGGTTCTTTTTTTTCTTCGTAGTGGAGATCACGATAGCAACCTACAATGTGAACAGTATCGCAAACCCCATAAGAAAGCTTTGTTTGGACTTGTTTCCCACCGTCCACGCTGACTTATCCCTTATTCAAGAAACGCATAGCAAACCAGACGTGGAACAAGATTGGAAAAATGGGTGGACGTGAGAACAAGCCATTTTCAACTCGTCTAACGAAACACCCTTAATTCAGGGGTAGCGAGTTCAGAGAACTCGAGACAAATCTACATCGAACAAATAAGTATCAACCTTAAAGGAAGAATTTTGGCGATTAAGCTTTTGTATTTTTATAAACAATTCCAAATAATTAATATATATGCGCCCTTGGCAATTTTTTAAACAGAGTACAAAATCGCAACTTTTTTGAAAGCCTATACCCCCACATGAAGGGTTACACCCCATTTGTCTTAGCACATTTCTCTTCAACAGGGGTTCCGCAAAACATGTAGTGGGGTTACGTGAATTTTAAGCCACTGATCAACTCAATTAAAAGAAGTAAAAACATTGCAGCTTCTACCAACCCCACTAATAAAGCTCCAAAAGTAATTGCGTATGCAGACGATCTGACGCTCACCATAAGCAAACAAATCTGTGTACATTGTGTAAAAGAAGTACTAAACGAATACCAGAGAGCATCAGGCCTCCAAATAAATCAGCAAAAACATCTGCTCTAGCCATCAACAAAACAACCAATGGGACAGACTTATGTGATATCAACTGGAAAACCCAAAAAATCGAACCCATTAATATCCCAATTGGCCAACCCCAATAGTAACAAAAACCTGGTGCAAGAACATAAAAGAAATGAAAGAAAAACACAAAATTTGAATCACCAGCACACTACTTACAATTTAAAAGCCGTAATATCAAAAACAATTTTTGTACCATATATCACACACTTTGCACATACTTGCTAACTACCAAAATAAAAACATGAAAAATAAACACTGTTATGGCCCAATACGTGGAAGGCTATCACAACCAACTCTTAGAAATATCAAAATTATCAAGGTAAAATCAAAGAAAGTTACGTGCCAGTCAAAACAACCAAAAGAGTAAGATATACTATAACACAAAGTATACTTGGCATAACAACGCCTAACTACAAATGGTTTCATCACTCATATTTATCAAATTACCTAAAAACATTTAACTGCAAATTAGCGAACAGTGCACTGCCAGTTGAAGCAAAGTTCAAATTAAACCCATATTGTTTTCTCTGCAAAATCCCTTACGAGAACGACATCCATCTCTTTAGCAAATGCGCCGAACTCAAAGCATTACTCCATACATCAATAGGACATATTACCGTATAACAAAACAACATTAAACATACTTCCATCAAACAATAAGAATATGGTCTCAAATCCCTCCTCAAACATACCTTATAATAACGACATTACCCCATATCTCAACTCTATATTATCGCACGTCATCTGGAAGAGAAGAAATAAAAATAAGAAACAACCAGTCCAAAACATCCCCGCTGCCCTTTCAAGCAATATCTTTCAATATCTTTCAAGCAATCACTGAAATTCAGATTTAAGATACAACAAAGACGTGATGTAAAACGTACAAAGAAGTACTAACACTAATTAACAAAGCAATTGGTCTGACCTCGATAAAAGCCACATAAAGTGGATATTTATGTTTCATTACCGCTTTTTTCGTGACTTTATTTCTCTTCCCATTCGTACATACACTGCGTTCACATGATTCTCACGACTCATGTTATATTCATTAATTTGGTTTTCACATTTTATGTTTATTTGTTTACATTTACTTTGCATTTATTTAGTTGATAATTTGTATTGACAACCTTGTTTGCCTTATGATTTGTTCTCTATTTATTTTGCCTTAACAACATGCTTTGCACTAATAGCATTACTTTTTGACTTCATTATTAGTGTTTCCATATGTTTTCCATTTTGAATGCAACATACCTGTTTTGTGTAGCATGTCTTAGCTCATTAATTTTGTTCCGCTCAAACAAAATGCAAAAAAAAAATACTTTTTTGGCCTTATGTTTCTTGATTTCCCTTTACGTTTAACATATATTTTGGTTCATCATTTTCGGCCTGATGACCTACCGTTACAGGTGGGTGCGCTGGTGTGGGTGGTGGACAAAAAGCATAAATGCTCAAAGCCTTGAATCGAATAGCTCTCAAGCCGACACGTGTGTGTGAAGTAACCTGTTGTTCTGCAAAGTCAGGGTAATCATGCCCATACACAATAAAGGAGGAGAGGTGAACTCCTGATAAGTTTATGTGCCTTTTGTTTTGTGTCTATTGCGTTATTAGGGGCTTGATTCGATGACCTTGCGGTCCCTCGCCCCAATAAATAAATAAATAAAAAAATGATAAGTACAGGTGGATCTCTCTCCTTCGCCTCCCTGAAAATGGATTTCGTCCCGTTCGTAGCACTACAGACCAGGTTTTCTCTCTTTAGCAGATTTTAGATAAATTTTGGGACTGTGCCAAAGACGTCTACACATGTTTTGTCGACCTCGAGAAAGCATACAGTGAAAAGCTTTGGTGAGTGTTGCGGGTGTACGATGTTGACAGCCGCCTGCTACTGGCCGTCATTTGATTATATTCCTACTCAGACGTTTGTGTCTGTGTCGGCGGAGTTAAATCACGACTGTTCCCTCTTGGTTTTGGACGCCGATAAGGGTGTGTGTATTGTCATCACTTATCGTCATAATTTATATGAATTCGATAGATGGTCACCACCGAGTGGTAATCACGAATGACGGAAGACGGAACAAGGAGAATGATACAGGGATTTGTAAATGGAACGCAGTTTTACGTTAGCTTTATCGCTCTTTGGTGACAAAACTAGAGCTTCAAATAGTTGAATCAAGTGCTCTTTCAAGTGTACTTTAATCAGTCTCTACTGGCGTTAACGTACAGGAAAACAGGTTAAATTGGCCATATTTGAAAATCATTGCGCACCGTGCTTGAAGATCTGTGCGTATTTTCCATCATTTTGGACGATAACGCCCTGACATGCCTAACTTCACGATAATCAAAGTTGATTGTATTTCTGATGAAACGTTTGGGATGGGGGGTAAACAGTTTTTGGAGAAAGGGTAAGGTAAGGAGCACGAATGGGATGTTCTGGGTGGGGGTACTAATTTTGCAATACTATACCTTTATATCTTAACAGGCATTAATTGATCATCCGCATTATGAGTTCCACATGTCATCAACGCACCTCCAGTCCGTCTAACCCAGGGTCTCCAAACCTTTTTCCGTAGGGCCATATGACCTATAGGACAACACAACAGTTTGGGGGCCGGACACATTAAGTAATGTGTTTGCTGCGGGATATGTTACATTATGCCATAGTGATTAACAGCCTGGGAGTCATGACGCTAGAGCAGTGCTCCGCAACCTTTTTGCCCTCACGGCACACTTAACAACTTTCCAAAATTTTGCGGCACACCTCGACCACAAATTTAAGAATGCGCTTCATGATATTTATTGGTTGTGAAAATTTCGTTTATGGCGTCACAAAAACACCATAAACGTTCAGTGGAAGTCTAGCTAAACAGTGCTTGACAACCGTGTTTCTGCGGAACCTCAGGGATCCAGAAGCGGCTGCCAGGGGTTCCGCCGAAACAGACCGAAATTTTCCGGTACGAAATTCGCATACACAGTTCTATGCGGTTGTAGCAATACCACTATTTCACAGGTTTATTACAGAAAGCAGGATAGACATTTGGATCTTTGCATAGGGTTCCATGAGCAACGCAAACATTTGCAGAAGGTTCAGTTGCAGCAAAAAGTTGAAAAACACTGAGCTAAGGTATGAGCTATCGAACTCTAATGCTCATATCTTCAGATGAAGTTATTCCGCAGCACATCTGTAGCATCGTCTCGAGGCACACCGGTATGCCACGGCACAAACCGGTTGCGGAGCACTGCCCTGGAGGGGGCGTGAAACATTTTTGGAGGTGTCGCAAGTAGCTATTCTAGGTACACAGCTGTATTACATTTGCTTTATTCGTGATTCGGATGGGGGTCGTTGGGATGTAGTGGGTTGCTATTATGGGTGGCTGTACAAAAAAAGGTTGAAAACCACTGTTTTACCAAATTGATAAATATTGTATTTCTTTATTATCGAAAAAAATGGTTTCACCGGCCGGACTTGGCCCGCGGGTCGTAGTTTAGAGATTCCTAGTCTAACCCAATACTATCTGGTAAAGGAAATAAAAGTTTCAATATAAGGTAATGCAGTAGCAAGAAAAGATTGGAAAATTTGTTAAGTGATGGTGTGGAAAAGCTCATCCTTTCAACCTGTTTCGAAATTAATAAGTCCACATTACTGTTTGTTTGAAATGCAGCAGTAAAGGCGCACAACGAGAGATTGTCAAATATTTTGCTTGTCAAATACAAAAATACTGTACAGTAATAATAGTAAAAGAAGGAGGCGAGTCGCTGATCTCTCGGAAAAATGAAAAAGGGCTTCAGTAAGGATTCAAATATTCGGAATTCAATGCAGCGAAAATTAAGACAAAGTTCACGTAATTGGTGCTTGGAACGAAACAAGTATTTGCAAAAGTTGAAAGTTCAAAAAAATTCACTTGCAGTTGTGTGCAGTGTTTCTGCGAATTCCTACGGAACTAGTTCTATTCACAAAACAACTTAACTCCTCGGATAGATTTGAATGAACAATTCATAAAAGTAATTGGATGAAATGGTTGCATCGAAATTACCTGAATAGCCGTCAATCCAACATATGCGTTTATCTGATCATTATAGGTGTCATCATCTGACCGTAATAGCATATTGCGAACGTTAATTTCATAACCATTCAGTGCTTCCGTGCAGCGGTTGATGCTTTCAGAAAAAACGTTTATTTCCAAGAGATCTCGTCCCATGCCGTTCCATTGACTCGTAGTACCTTGTAAAAACAAATGCAATTCAATACTATGACGAGATAATGTTTGAATCAATGTCATAAGAAGAACGTAGTCGTACCTGAGAAGATAAACCAAACTTGTTGATGAGAACGTCCTATTTCCGCTTTTGTTTTCACAGTAACAGCATCACTTCCTTCTTTGTCGTTTCTGCTATCCGCGTACATCGCCTTTCAGTTAGAAAGAATTTGACGATTGCTAAACAATTTGCCTGAAAAATCATAAAGATCTAAAAAGCGGCTGTCTTTGACTTTGTGGTTTATTGTAAACATAGTTTTGGTAGCTTATTATGAATGCGATGGTTGTACGATGAAAAGCCTTTTTTTAGTTGAAGAGACATTTATGCTTCCTCCAGAAGAGTGTATAAAAGTTTCTTTTAAAAACGTGTTGCTTTTGACGTGAATCTCGAAAAAAGTGCACTGTGCATTCAATGCACTCCGACACTTTTTTGAAAGACAATTTATCGTACGACAATTAATCGAACTGATTTTATAGCAAACGACAGATTATTATCAAACCGACTGTTAATAGAGCGGCGATGTATCGAACGAGAGCTGATTTAACTCTTATAGCCTGCTTGTCGTGAAGACTCTTTTACAGTCGAAGTGCTCACGCCAGAGGTGATCACGGAGCAGGAGTGTCGGAGTGGATTCCTGCCGGAGTTTGCATTTTACGCCGGAGCAGGAGCCGGAGACCTAGCCAAATATTTGGGTTCTACCAGGAGCAGGAGCCGAAGGAAACGACGTCTTTTCAGGAACCAACCAAAATTTTAAAGGGAAAGTTCTGTTATGATACTGGTTGTGATCAAACAGAATGGAATTGGTTGAAACGTGTTTTCTGACTAACGCCACCATTGTTATATGTTACTGCAACGTGACCCAGGGTGGGAGAAACAAGCATTTCACACCTAATGGTAGTGTTATTATGCTGTATATGCAAAATATGTGAGTAGCAATGTAACTCGGGAATGTAGAAAGTCATGCAGCAACCATGATATACGCGTGGCTAATGATGTTGACAAAAGCACAAGACATATAACAAAAAGCAATTGTCAACAGCACATGAACAAGTACGAGTGTGCCAAAATCACCTATATTGAGAGGATTTAACATTTTAGGAGTAATGCACAGTAACAGAACATTTTTCTGTAGTCCAGTTACCGCTTGCATAGGCCTACCTCTGCTACCATTTTGGAGCTATTCTGAACAATTTTGTCATTTTGCTGATATAATTGCAGCCTAAATATAACATTCAATTGTTTTGCAGCTATATTGCATTCATGAACCCATTATAATGACCACTATCAAAAATACAATTCATAGTCTTCTGGTTTTTAAATATTCGTTTTATATAAGTCCTGACATAAAAATTAGGCCAAAAAATCGGTAAAATATTTTGCTATTGCTTACCAACAACATGTTCCAATAACGGAACAATGGTCCAATGTGGGTTCACAGCTACATAATAGCGCTGATTGACGTTTCTTATTTCATCTCCTGAGTGGTTCCGGTTAGACAAATGTTTAGACGTGACACTACCTCAATTTTTGATTTTCGCTGTGATAAGTATGGGCGCAATTTGGTGAGGGACACGGGGGACGTGTTCCCCCACTTTTTCAGGTGGGGGGATATAATATGCCATGTCCCCCCACTTTTTTTCCTTTAGGTTTTGTATTTGGAGAGGTTTCAAAAATAAAGGTGATATTTGTCACGTTTTGTGTGAAGAGCTTTTCATGCTAGATGGTAGGTTACACATAGGACATAGCCACGTTCATGTTGAAACAGAGTTTGGTGTAGTATCACTGATTCTGTTAGTTTATCATTTTGTCTTCAATAAAATAATTTTTAGCATTTTTCAAGTTTCTAGTGACCGCGAAAGATGCATAACTTCTTTTTTTTCCGACATTTTTCTCTGCGTGGCATTCTGTTAGAAAGGTTATTTTCTTGTAACAGTGAGAGTATTACAGCTGCACATGTGAGAGACCACAGTACAGCCATTATTTGTTTCGCGCAGAAATTTAACGGACTGTGCATTAACATTGGTTGTCACGTATTCAGAAACCGACAGCGTATAATTTAATGATGCTAGTGTATACGTTAGAAAGTTAGATTTTCAAGCAAATCTCTGTGAAGCTTTGGCTGAAGACAAAAAAGCAGAACTATTATGGAGACTTAGTTTTGGGACGGGCAGTTTTACAAAAGACTGTCTTCAACTATTAGTGAACAGCATTTCACTCAAAACGTTGGAGAAGTAGCCTACAGCAAGGGTGGGCAAATAGCGGCCC
>JGI24022J15233_10008576_pt1 | contig 11430 bp, 12 predicted proteins | sample Ectturendosymbi2_FD_15233 | JGI IMG/M metagenome (IMG submission 15233)
CATTTTATATATTCCGAAACCACCCAACGTGGACGACATAATTGATCAAATCCTTAACAGCAGTGGTACGAAGCGCAAGTCGGAGAAGAATGCTACATCAAAACGCAAATCAAAGAAGGAGAATTACTAGTCCTTTCCTAACTCTACCCTATGACAATTCGCTTATGTGCTTTGAGTGTCGTAGACGTGGTCTTATTAGATACATTTTACTTCTTCGTTGCCATCATATCATTTGTGTATTTTGTCGTGAAAAGCATCGATGTAATTCTTCATTTTGTAATATGTTATAGAACGTTTCCTTAGATGTGTAAATTTCCGTTTTAGGCTTCTATCATCATTTTTATGGATTGTGAGGGTGAACCTGTACAGGAGCTCAGTGCTATTGCTATGAACAATTGGACATATCAGATTGTTAGTGTCTATCATCAACATGCCAACTGCGATCCCAATGTTGATCAATGGGCGAGAAAACACATTCATGGACTTAATCTGAAATATTTGCAAGACTATGGCTTTTCTTGTGAGAGTGCTCTTCTTATTGACTTTAAACGATGGTTAGCTGCTTTCAATGTTATACGCATCTTTTGTAATAATCCTGGTAAGGAGAGGAAAGTATTTCCCAATCTAATCATTGATGATATTTTGCTCCCGCCTTGGGATAGTAGAGTGAATCAACATTATCATGAAGTCACGAAACGTTTTAAGGATTTGTGTGTTCCTATTTTGTCTGTTCGTTGTAGTAGCTACGTTCATAACCAATGCTTCTTTCCTCCTTACCTCAACACTGCCAAAGTCCTGTATGGTTATCATTGCTCGCTGTATGATAGTTACCAGCTGTATCTATTTTATCTCTTTCAAACCATTGATTTATAATGCATGCTTGTTACCAGTTATTCAATAAATGTTACTATGAGAAGAGTTGTTGTTTTCATGCAATGGATGGGTTAGNTAAAGGGCGATNATGTCTTTCTCAAACGACTGCGGAACATTACGTTTTCATAGGCAAAGTTTAAAAGGAGCTGTTCAAGATTATGTGATAAATTTTCATAAAGATGAGACCGACATCGAAGCAGTGGTCGATGATGCTAGCACTCTATTTCTAGAGTTAATGAATACATTCTCTGATAGCATTATCATGGCGCGATTAGTTGCGAAAATTAAGTTTAGTCATTTTGGAAAGGAAGAGGTGGAAAGTCGCTCTTTCCATTTTGCTTCTTATTCAATGGAAGTGGTAGATCACCCCCAAGAATTTTTTAAAAGACATATGATAAAAATTGCTGAACGTCTTAACGCATTTAACCATCATGGTAGCAGTCTAGTGATTGAAGCGATTTCAGATATTCACATTCAACTTTCCATAAAGAAAAATTGAAAATGCAGTGGTACTTGATTGTAGCACAACTGGTTTTCGAGCTATGTCTGCTCACTCTCGAAGTATATTCCTTCTGTACATGCGTCTATTATTTAGAAAAGGCTAGCAAATTCATATCTTCAAAAAGACTTGCTATAGACATCAGTAACGGTGAAACTATGTGTTGTGATGTATGTAAGCGAAAGGATGGAAATGAAAAGCGCATCTTCAAGAGATGTAAGCATGCTTTTTGTCAACGCTGTTTCATACGTAATTGCATTCAACTTTGCCAATGTAACCACTGTGATATTGCTCATTTCGAGTGTCACTTATGTCGCAATAGTTAGTACCTATGCAAATGTGGTAAAGATAGGTTTTAGCAAAGACTAACACGGAAAATGGCGAAACGTAAAATGACGAAACGTAAAAGTCAAAAGTTTTCTTCAGCCATTCAAGCTCTCCGACGAATGAAAGCAAATCAGCGATACAATGCTATACGACATGCTAACGATAAATTCATTCGTGAAATTATTTCTCATGTGAGAAAGTTGAGGACGAAGAAATTAGCACCAAAACAACGAAAGTTACTTAAGCGATATGCTACGAAATTGCGTTTCATCTCCAATCCTAAAGTCACCCTTCAAAGAAAGAGGAAAACTCTAACACAAAAGGGCGGTTTCCTTTCAGCAATACTTCCAATGATAGCTCCTGCCGTGGGCAACCTATTGGGTAATATCTTTGGCTCTAAGCGTTAATTATGCAAATGTTGAATCTCAAAGTAATAAAATGGATTTCAGACTTCAATGTGATAAAGTTCTGACTGTATCAGGTCCATCTCATGCAGGTAAAACTGTTTTCACGCTGAATTTATTGGATAAAAGAAGGGAGTTGTTTAAGGAACCTATCAATCGAGTGATTTGGTGTTATGGTATTTATCAACCGTCGCTGTTTCAGGAATTGCAAAGTCGCAACTTTATTCGACATGAAGGAATTATTCCAGTGGATAAACTTCAGTCTAATGATGTTGTTGTATTGGATGATTTATTAAAAGAAAGTAAGAATTCAAAAGATGTTACAGATATGTTCACTCGCGCAGCACACCATAAAAGGTGCTTTATCATCTATATCACACAAAATTTGTTTCCTGATGGAAAAGAAGCTCGTACACGAAACCTGAATACACACTATTATGCTATTTTCAAGAATCCGCGAGATAAAAGTCAATTTGAAATTTTAGCGCGACAAGTTGCACCCAGAGGATCAAAAGCCTTAATTGAAATTTTTCAAGCAGCTACTGAAAAACCATACGGTTACTTATTCATTGACTTTACGCAAGAGTGTCCGGAAGAATTTAGATTTCGAAGTGATATTTTGAAAACTCCCATGATTATCTACAAACTATGAGTTCTTATTCTCGCATGATTGTTATTCCTCAGGATGAATATGTACAATTGACTGCCATGCAGCAAGTAAAGCAACCTCTTGCAAATCAAATGTATAGGAAAGAAATAGATTATCAGCAAAATGTTCACATCAAAGATCCACATCGTGCTGTATTATTACAATCGGAAACTGTTGAGCAATTGAAAAACTTGAAGAATAAGATGCGTGACTCTGTATCGACTGCTACACCTTTAGCATCTCGCGCACATGCCATATCTCTTTTCAATAGTATTGAACCCCATCTCAATGTAAATGATAGAGGAGAAATCATTACAGATGAAAATAAAGTGATTGATGCTTCACGTTATGAAGACTTGATTCAGTATGCGACACGTAGAAAGCGCCGTCAGGGCTATGTTCCACCTGGTTGGTCATACTTTCTTAAACTATTGAAAAAGCATAATGTGCCAAAATTTGCTTTAAATAATGAGACATTGAAAGAACTTGATTCAACAGTGGCTACTACTCCAATGCTTCAGGCGATGAAAATGCCAACAAATTGGTTTAAGACGTCACCTGCTACATCCCCTCCCACACTCACTAAGCAAACAAGAGGAAGAACTCGACGTAGATCTACATCACCACTAAAACTGGTAAAAGGAAAACGTAAAACAGCTCCTCCCAGGAAATACATGTTCTCAGACTATTAATATGAAGCAGATGTGTTGCTTGCCATGTAATGAGCCGCCAGAGGTGAATGTCGTTGTCACTTGCACTTGCTGCGCCAGCTCTCACAATGAAACCCCTAAGCAATGTGAACACGATCGCAAAACCGCTAAAGCTAAATGCTGCAGTTGTTGTAAATGTAGAAAGGCAAGAAAACAAAAAGATGAGAAGGAGGAAAAAGAGTCAGTCGTCATCGACTGAACGTTTGAAGTCAATCTATTATGATGTAAAACATCCGGCAGGATTTGCATCTATCAAGAAATTATCAAAAGCGAGTGGTCTTCCACAATCACAAGTGAAACGATGGTTAAAGGGTCAGGCTACCTATACACTCCACAAACAAGCGAAAAAGAAGTACCGCACCCGCCATTATATTGTTCATGACATCGATGAACAGTGGCAAGCAGATTTGTGTGATGTTGCCTCCATTTCAAAACATAACTCGGGCAATAATTTTATTTTAACCGTCATTGATATTTTCTCGCGTTATGCGTGGGCTCAACCTTTAAAAACTAAAGAAGGGAAAGGAGTAGCAAAAGCATTCCAAACAATTTTTCGAGAAGGTCGCATTCCAAAAAGAATTCAGAGTGATCAAGGAAAAGAGTTTGAAAATCAGCATGTGAGAAGATTATTTGAGAGGCATGACATTGAGTTGTTTAGTGTAAAGAGTGCTTATAAAGCTGCACTCGTTGAACGTTTTAATCGCACATTAAAAAATCGCTTGTGGCGACATTTTACTGCCAACTTGACACAAAATTGGACAAAGGTTCTACAAGATACACTCCATGCCTACAATCACTCTATCCATCGTTCTATTGGACTCAGACCAGTAGATGTAAATGCTGACAATGTAGATAAAGTGCGCGAATCATTCCAACGTAAACGCACTCATGTGAAAAGTGATGTGAAAATTGGCGATAAAGTTCGTATCTCAAAAGTGAAAAGTGTTTTTGCTAAAGGGTACCTTCCGAATTGGACAGAGGAGGTATTTACAGTATCAAGGATTAATCAAAAAGACTCTCCGACCACCTACAAGTTGAAAGATTACGATAATGAAGAAATTGAGGGTAGCTTTTACCGCGATGAGATTGAGGTAGTCACTGAAAGTGAAACATATTTGGTAGAGAAAATCATTCGATGTAAAAAACGGCAAGGTGAAGAATGGTGTCTTGTTAAATGGACTGGTTATCCTTCAAGTATGAACTCTTGGATGCGTCGTGCCGACATCTTTCATCTAAGTGATCGACAGTGATTCATGCAAAGTTGTAACTAACAATGTTTAGGGTTTGAGCTATGAATCCAACTGCCTCATTTTATTCACGACCCTCCTATGTAAGTGGTGGAGGACAAATTTACATCGGCGCTCGCCGCCAACGTGGAGGTAGCATACTTGGTGCACTGAAATCTGTTGTAGCACCTCTCATATCCAATGTCGGTAGATCTTTAAAACGAAATGTTTTAAGTAATGCCGTTGGCTTTGCTGGTGATGTTGCTAGTGATCTTTCCAGAGGTAGAAGTTTTAAGAGCAGTTTGTTGAATCGTGGGAAGGAACGCGGTTTAAAAACATTGAAGCAGACCATTGCTGGTGTTACTCAAGGAAAGAAATCACCTAAACGAATGAGAAAAGGAAGGAGGAAACATCGCGGAGCTGGTAAGGTGCGATCTTCAGTCAAAAGGCATTCACGCAAACGTCGCAGAGGCTCTAATCATTCATCAGGCGCTAAACGACGACGCTGCTATAACTTCTAATCATGGAGTGTAAAACTTCCGGTTTTTGTTTGTTTGATCAACAAGCCATACAGACAGATATTCTTAGTTCAAGTATTGTAGATTATCATCCTCGAACAGCTGAGAATGCTGGCCCCATTGAATTTGTTATTCCTGGTGGTAGTGATGACTACATAGATTTGAGTTATGCGATGCTTGATTTGAGGTTTAGAATTCAGCAAGCAGATGGAACTGCTATTGACGATGCACATAAAGTTGGACTGAACAATTTACCATTGACTACATTACTTCGCGATGTTTCTCTAACGATTGGAGAGCAGCAGGTGGAAGGTGGTCAAAGCGATTATCCCTATAAATCATATTTCAATCATGTATCACAGTTTCATCCAGCAGCACAAAAAAGTCATATGGAAGCCATGGGATGGTANAGAGATGAAGCAGGAAAATTTGATGNTGAAACAAACAGTGGCTTTGTAAAGCGATCTGCTATGATTAAAGATAGTAAAGTATGTCAGCTATATGGTCCGCTGAATTTAGACTTCTTTAGACAGTCAAAGTTTTTACTCTGTAATACCAGCATGCGACTCAAGCTGACATTGAATAAGCCTGAATTTGCGCTGAATGCATTTGCTAAAGTTGACAATTTTAGAATTCATGTGGAAGATATTGCACTTTACATTCGTCGAGTAGTACCGAATCCAAGTGTCATTAGAGGACATGCTGAAGGTCTTAACCGCCAAAATGCCATTTACCCCGTTCAGCATACAAAGCTTCTCACCTTTACAATTCCGAAAGATCAAAAGAGTTTCATGAAAGATGGCCTCTTTCCATCGGAAGCACCGAAGCTCCTCATGGTGGCAATGGTTGAAAATGATGCATTTAATGGTAATATAAAGAAGAATCCTTTCAATTTTAAACACAATCAGTTAAGTGAAATTGCTTTACGTGTAAATGGTGTGAGTCATCCTGGTCCACCCTACAAACCAGATTTTGCTTCGGATCAATTTATGCGCAGTTATGTTGATTTTATGGATGTTTTTGGCTTTTACAATACGGATGATACCAACGGACTGACTATGAAAGAGTTTAAGAGTGGATATACTATTTATGCATTTGATTTGACTGCTGACAGCGATATTAGTGCACCCTATCGTCAAGCGAACGTGCCTCATAATATTCGTTTGGATTTGACGTTCAAAAGAACACTACCTGAGACGATCAATGTATTAATTTATGCAGTCTTCGATTCAAATATTGAAATTACAAAGTATCGTGACGTGATTCTTCAGTATAATCGTTAATGAGTTGGTTGACTGCTGACGATATTAAGACTAAAGTGCAGCGTAATGCAGACGAAGCGACGTTGAAAGCTTTCGATAATGTCTATTCACTCGATACCTTACCACCTGCAGTAAATCACTATCCCATCTTTATTGTGCTAAACACTCATTCGCAGAATTTAGGCGGTGAGCATTGGAAAGCGATCTTTATTGGAGAAGACCGACGTGGTGAACTATTTGACTCTCTTGCTCAACCTCCAAATATACCAACACAGCAGTGGTTGAGAAAACATACGCGTCAATATCAGCGAAATGAACGCATACTACAACATCCACTTTCATCAACGTGTGGTGCTTTTGTACTGTACTTCATCTTAAAACGTTTACATGTATCTCGATTTGCATCTGTTATTCAAAACTTTTCATGTAATCCATCCTCTAATGAAAAAATGATTTGTAAGTTCTATCATGATTTGAAATAAAAACATCATGTTGGAAAAATTGTTTTTTATTTTACAATCCGCTGGGTACGTACATACTCGATGAGATAGTCTAGGATCACATTTGCTTGTACATGAGATTTTAGTCCAGTAATGATCACTTTACTATTATGAAAGATTGCCACATGCACAGGTAACCAACAACTAATGAGAGCTGCAGGAAAAAGTTCGGGTTCATAACACAAATTGTAACTGCTGGTACGAATCTTCAAAAATGATACACTGTCACTCAATTGAGTAGAGATCACCATATTGTCCACAGTCAGATTCGACATCACACACCTCTCCCTCTTCCATATCCGACGTAGTAGTCTTTGTAGCTCTAAGCGCATTGACTGCGCCGATGAATGAGAAAGGGCGCCGAGAATCTGTACAGTCCCATTTGGGAAGAGTTGAAGATTCCGTGAATTGTTCATCTTCACCACTAACATTTGAGGACGGCCCGGGTAATACTTGCTGTTTGGAAGCTGTTGGTGTAATGTTGTGAGATCGATTTTGGTGTAGAGTCTGAAGCGACGGAGAATGTTGACGATGGTGTAGCGATGGCGCTTCATGATGAAAGAATGAGTAAATTGAGCGATGTACCTTCCTTTTATACTTTTCCCAACTACCTTGATGAAATGTGAAGTTAGTATGNAGTTGGGAATGATAGAGTTGAATTCGCCGNTTGTTGACGCGCANCCAGATGCGATTTCCAATACGTGAATGTCTTTTCATATAGAAGTATTTCAANTCCTTCATGATATGATGTAGAGATTGAAAATGACGATAAGATAAAGCAAACTCTCTTCTCACATTTCCAGTTGAATCTTTGAAATAGACGTTTCGATCATGATCCGTTTCAATACGTTGTAGGGAATCTAATTTCCAACTCATGGTGCGTGGTAGTCATGTCTGATTAAGATTTGCATAGTAGGGCGATGAACTCACGACGAATAAATGTCATGATGGAGCGATGTATGTATCTTCTATACTTCTCCCAATTGTATTTGCGAAATGAGAAACAGTTTGCGGAATGAGAATGGTAGATTTGAATTTCATTTCTGTAATGTTGAAGCCAAACTTGATCACCCAAGGAGATGAATCTTAATGTTTCAAAATATTCCAAATCCCTCATGATATCATTGAGGTTGACAAATTGTCGCCATGTTAATGTAATNCCTCTTGATGTATGACCATGAGAATTTTTGAAATGTACGTTTCCATCACGATCAACTCTGATATATTGTAGAGAGTCCAAAATCCAAGTCTTCATGATGTTATGCAAAGTTGCAGATCAGCAATATAAAAATGTCGTTTTATCATATTTTGCTTAGCAATGCGGCTACAAAGAGATTTGCTAGTAATCGAGCCGCACTCTTTTCTACTCCCATTGATCATGCACAACAGCTAAATGGNAATTGGGAAGTGGGTGTCACTCAACTTGTTTATAGCAACTGTGTCTATACTTTTGATCATGAGGTGNTGACTATTAATATGAGACGTACAGCTGCTTACCAATGTGAAAAGGGNTGCCGANTATACATTCCACAGTGGCCAAAGAAAGATCTCTTATCATGTAAAAAGTTTATATATGATTTCTTGAATAAAGCGTGTAAACATATTGTCCAATTTACTCCGCACAATGATGATTATAATTATGTACATCATGTAGTTGAGAAAGATTGGATTGTTGGTTTAAGTCCAAGTTTAAGAAATGATTTAGGTTACCTCGCTAGCGCCTTAACAAGCTATGATAATTTTAACGTTAATTACCACATAAGTGGTCATAAACAGTTAATATATCGAGAGGAAGCTTATTATGTAGATCTTATTCCAAGAAATGAGAAGACGTTGGTGAAGAAGATTGTGATTAAGCCAAGAAAGACAAACATGACTCCTGAAACATTATTGAAGAAATTTAATTATCTCCTTCGAGTTGATGGTAAACAAGTGGCAACATTGACTTATATCAAATCATCTAATCATATTGCAATAAGTAAATTAAATGATGATGATCTAGTATTAGTTTGTTCAAAAGATTTTCATCAGTTCTTACGACATCGTTCTGCAGCTGTTCATGGAAAATCTGATATGCAACATTTACCATGTGAAAGGTCAAATCAATTTGATACAGAATGGACCGTATCTTTATACAGAAAGTGTGTAGAGCCTTTAGGTGGTATCTTACATGAAACAAGAGTGTTGATGCCTCGCATTATTACTTCGGTTAAATTGGTTGTAGATTATTTAAATGAAGTGATTAATGAGCAACATATTTCATTTTCTGAAAAAGAAGGTACTTTGTCTCTCACTATAAGTGGAAAAGGTATTGAACTAATTATGGATAAAACTCTAATGGACATTTTGGGTTTTGATCAAAATATCTTTAAAAGTGGTACTGTAACCAAAGCTAGCGCAGACATGTCGCTATCGCGTCGTATTAACTATTTTCAGATATATTCCAATATTGGTGAAGATGTACGTGTGGGAGATGTTGAAGCTCCATTGCTAGCAATGATACCATACCAGCCAAAAAGCTGCAGTATTTTATCTGAGCATACTTTCAAGAAAGTGCATTATACAAAGCTGAAATCAAACTACATCCCACAAATTGATATTGCCATTTATGACGATGCTGGTGCGTTGATTCCTTTTCATAAAGATGCTGTGACAAGTATCACACTCCATTTCCGAATGAAGAGTTAATGCAAACGTATGCTAATATATTTTTCCAATGTGAATAATATGGAAAGTGAAAATAAGGACTCGTTTCTAATCTACTTGCCCAGTAATGCTTCTATGAATAAATTTCCCAAAAATAAACCATCAGACTATCGAGTAGAATTAAATCGGCCACTGCATTTAGAAGGTGAATGGGAGGTTGGCGTTTCTAGTATTTGCTATGATAGCAATATTCAGAATGTGAATGATTTGGAAGAAATGATATTGACTCCTCGCACCCATGATGGAATAACGATGAATAATGCATTCCAGTTCCCATACAATTTAACATCAGATGGAAAGTGGAACTATGAATGGATTCAGATAAAATCAGATTNTTATGANCCATTTGGGAATGAGAAAATTATTAAGGCATTCAACAGTGGNAATACTTCCATCATGAAGAATAAAAATCAGAAAGCTTATGANTTTACTATCTATCATTGGAGTGGGAGACAGTTCCTCCGCTTTCATTCTTTTACTAAAGGTCTTACGCTGAGGTTGGATAATGAATTCTATCCACATCTCGGTTTTGGCCATGGACTACATCTAACGTCAATTGCTACTGCAAATGTTAAAAAAGTTTATTCAAATCGAATCAACAAATTTCATTATAGATTTAAAATATTTGATGAAGATGTTGTAGAATGCGAAGAACGCATCATTTTGAAAAAGCGTGGTGTTCAACCTTTATCACTTATTGAGTTAGTAAAACGATGGAATGAGACTGTGGGTAAGAAGTATGGAGAGAAAATTATGGCGGACAAAAATAAGTTGGTTATTCAGAAATATAATGACAAACTTACAGTTTATTTCTCTCCAACCTTGCGTCATTTTGTAAGACATTATACACCTATTATTGGAAGCGGTGTGGTGTATGCTTCTCATGAATATCACACTAAAGCTGATTCAGTTAATGATGAATGGTGGGTGGACATCTATGGCGATCGCATCAAGAAAATTTACCAGTCTTATGAAGAATCTAAAGTTGCTATCAATATAATGCCGCGTCTATATCATACAGTTGAAAGCTTCATTCATGTAGTAAATCCTTATATACAACAGAAGTTGAAGCATGTGATGAAAAGTAAATATGATGTAAAGACACACCACATTTCGTTTTCAATTGAAAATCAACGCGTTGTTCTGAAACTGGGTGATGACATTCAATGTCAATTGAGTAAAAATTTGAAAAAACTCTTTGGTTTTTCAATGCTACAAACTGTGTTTACTGCTGCGCATACGATTGGTATAGAAACACCAATGACACTTGATAAACATGAACAGCACCTTTACATTCAAAGTGATTTGATTCTACCTATTTCTGTTGGTGAGAAAAAAGAATACATTTTACGTGATTTCATTCATGATAAAGACGCTTCATATGGAATAGTCGAGAAGATGTTTGAATCTATTTTCTATCATCCCGTCGTCAAACAAACTATACCCTCTATTGCTATCAAAATTACCAATGGTTTACAAGAGTGCATCCATGTGAAAGATACTAAATCCCTCGTAACTTTAGTGTTTCGGAAAACAAAGTGAAGTCATTGTGATATGTTTATTGAAATAAAAATATGTATATGAAAAAGTCTTTTCACAGATATAGGGGGAATGGGCTGACTGTAGGCATATATTCACAAGGAAGAAACGATCTCATGCGATACATAAAACAACCATGTATATCTACAAAAAGCAACATCAAAATACTGAGTTAAAGTTGATTATGTCAATACATCTCCTGAATGTGGTAGCGTGA
>JGI24022J15233_10008579_pt1 | contig 11428 bp, 9 predicted proteins | sample Ectturendosymbi2_FD_15233 | JGI IMG/M metagenome (IMG submission 15233)
ACCATTTTAATACACTTCCCAAGCAACCATCGTTTGTTGCCCGGATGGTACATTCGTATCAGTTCACCAGGAATCAATTCCTGTAACGGCTTCCAAGTGTGATCATAGAAGCGTTTCATGCATTTGTACTTTTTGTCCATCACACAAGAGTCAATCACTTTCGGTTTAAGCAGAAAATTGCTTACTGGTAGAAGCGATCGAGTTCTAGACATTAAGCGTTGACATGGCGAAGAGTCTAATCCTTGCGTCGGAACATTTTGGCATTCCAATAAACAGAGTCTCTTCCATCCCTCTTCGCTTTCTGAAGCAGAGACTTTGCGATTTTCATGACTGATTCCGCCTTGCCATTGCTTTGGGTGTAGTACGGTGAAGAAGTAACGTGATTGAACTTCCACTCGCGCGCGAATTCTTGAAACTCTTCAGAAACTAGCCTTTGTCGGTCCAAACGGTCACTGGAATGCCGTGCGTTGCGAACGAACGCTTGAGCATCTCCATCACCAATGTCGCCGTCGTATCTTGCAGCTGTTCCAGAACGAAAAAATCTGAAAAATAGTCTACTGCGACAACAGTTAACAGAATCAAAAGTGAATAAATCCACTGCCACATCTGCCCATGGTAGTTTTGGTGTGTCGTGGGGTATTAATGGTTCCTTTTGTTGCTGTGGCCAAAACTCATTACATATGGCACATTTAGAAATATAGTCATGAACTGCTTTCGCCATACCCGGCCAGAACAAAACGTCGCGGGCTTTTCGCAAACAGGAATCTGCACCAACATGACTATAATGGATTTTCTCTAGCATTTTACGGCGCATCACATCTGTTACCAAAAGTTTTGGACCTTTCATGATGATACCTTGATCTTGCACAAGTTCGTCACGGAATGTCCAATAATGTTTTAGGGTGTTAGGACACTGCTTCCTGCTAGTGGGCCAACCATGTCTGATGTAATCAATCATCTGCTGCAGGTCAGCATCGTGGCGTGTGGCCTTAGCGATTTCCTTTAAACTAGCATCTGAAACACGAACGTCTTCAAGCGTGTTAAGTGACGCTAATTCAGCGGAAAGAACATGATTATCGTTGTCATGTATATCTTGCTTTTGGGAAAGCGCAGCCCTTGAAAGCATATCGGCTATATAAATTCTTTTGCCAGGTTTGTATATTACCAATAAATTGTATTTCTGCAGCTACAGTGACATTCTTTACAGATGTTTCGGTGCTGTTATTAATGGTTTTTTGAAAATAGTTTCCAACGGCTTATGATCTGGATGGATTGTCATCACGTTCCGAGCCAGAATGTAATTATTGAACTTTTGGCATGCATAAACTAAGCCAGACATTTCTATTTGCGCATACATCTGTTCTGTTGGGGTGAGAGCTCTTGATGCAAACGAGACAGGCTGCCCATCTTGCAACAATGTAGCTCCCAGACCAACTTTGCTGGAGTCGCATTCGATTGTAACTTCTTCGTTGACGTCGTAGTAATGTAGAACTGGAAGATCAGTTACAGCTGTCTTGATAGCTTCCACTGCGTCTGTATGCTTGGACGTCCACATCCATGGTGCGCCTTTGTCAGTCAAACAACATAGTGGCTTGCAACTATGTGACAGCCTGGGCAGAAATCGCGATAGTAATTTACAAACCCCAGCAGGCGCTGCACACTCGTCACATCATGTGGTAGAGGCATATCAACAATTGCTTTTACTTTGTCCGGATCGGCTTTAACTCCTTCCAGCGTCAACAAATGTCCCATATACGAAACTAACTTCAGTTTAAGTTTCAATTTTGATTTTGACAACAACCAGGGTTGGACTCGGTGTCCTATTCTGGATGTAGTGTTCTATCATCAAATGTTATGGGTTAGCGAACGGTAGTGTTGAGAAAGTATCTGTGACCCTATTGTTCTACCTCCAACCTTGCTATAATTGTTCTGTTGTGTCTGTTTTTATCAATCTGCATTGTGTAGACTGTGTGTGTTTGTACTACTATGCATTTCCTGTTTGTTACAAAACCTTAAAAATAAATTATATTGGACATAACTTATGGTGCTTGGTTTGCCGCTGTTAATTAAGGTACAATAGTAGCTGTTGGGATTGTTTGCAGTTTAGCAGGAACGCATATTCAAGGTAGTAGTGGCATCATTTGATTTAAACATCTCCACTACAGTAGAGTTAATTAAATTATATTTGAATAAGAGCTGATGATGCCTACTTCGTAGGCGAAATATATACTCTGTAAGATCTTAGTGTCTGATTCTTTGCTGAGAAAAGATTTCTTTTGATAAGACAGTCTCCATTATAGCATATGAGAATTGTGTAAACTATATCATCCACTACCATATAATTATAATAGAAAAAGAATTGTGCACTTCTTGTGAAGCTCCATCATAAACTAATTGTGGTGGACAGTTGTAGCCATGGCATTCAAGACAAAAGTATATTGGCACTGTCAATTTTTCCTCATGCGGCAATAGCACCATTGAAGCATTACACCTTTTGCGATGATTAAGTGTGCTCCTCAGCTCACATCCCTTATCACTTTGGAAACACAATTTCTGCTATATAATTAACCAAATGCTTCAATGTTCAAGTCAGCTTTCATGGAAGTTAAGACAACATGCTAATAGTTGGTGGTACTATATAAGTGTGTTAACTAGAGAAAGTGTGTTTGTGTTCTGTAGTTGCATGAACACCTGGTTCTGTTTGGATGATGTAGGATTTAATTTAGTCAATTTTTAGCTGAACACCAAATCAGAAAATAGCGATAGTAAACATGTTGTTGCATTCATTACCATGCACTGACAATGGATTTATGCATGAAACCCGTCAGAGATGAGTATTTACAAAATTTCATGCAATGAAAATGTTACCTGCTACAAGTAGACCTACCTTCACCAACTGTGCATAGCCACAACATGGTGGCATGGCAACACTTGTAAGAACTGAGAACCGAGATTTCATTACGGCTAGTAACTGGTCGTCTGCAGACAGCTAGTAGCAATTTACGACAGAAGTGGGCACGTATCCATTTTCTGTGTTTTTTTCGGACTTGTATCAGGAGTAAAAAATTTGTGAAAACAGGGCTAAGGTTTCAGGATAGGGTGAAGCCCGTCAGAGATGAGTATTTTGGAAGTTACGCGCAATGAAAATGTCACCTGATACAAGGTACACCTGCCTCCACCAACTATGCACAGCCACAACATGGCAGCAGCAATAATACAACACTGAAAAGAATGATACCAAAGAAGTAAGTTACTTGTACTATTAGCTTATAAGCAACAGGGTTGATGTAATTGGACCCAACCCCAAAACAACAGTTCAAAAGCACACTTAAAAGAAAATTAAAACCCACCAAAAAAACTCTACTTTTCCTTTGAAAAATATACTATGAAGTAAAAAATAAAGTAAGCAGCACACTTACACAGTTAACACTATTTTTTTTAATCCAACAGAACGAACAGGAACGAAATATGAAAGACTTGGAAAAAAGAAAAGAATAATTCAAACAATTTGAGTAATTCTACTAGTTATATCTTTTTCAGCTCTGTAAATTGGTATCTTTTAACCAATTTTTCTGCCTTCTCTGCATCCAAACTGTTTCTGATGTTGGAGTATACCAAACCATATGTTGAAAAAATACACTGCATAGATGATGTACTAGCAGGACATGCACATAAACTTGACATGAAGTTGCTTGGGAGTGGCTTTTCTCTGTTTGCTGTGTGCATGCCTGCCAAGCATTACCACTTTGGAGTGAATTGACCAACAACACTTTGCGAAAACAAAGATGGGATACATTTCTTTACCCTAATTTTTGAATGCCATAATAGGTATAACAAGTTATATTTGTGTAATTCTGTAAATGGTGATATTGCATGATGTAATAAAAACAATTCTGAATGGATTTTTTGTGTTTTTCTTAACATGAGAAGGATAGGACGCATCAGTTATGCAGTTCGACATTTACGGTTGAATAACTTAGTAGTGTTAAATAGTGCAGCCATGAAACTTTTATTCGATTTTATTTTTCTGTTGATATCCTATGAATTTTAACTTTTTTGATTTTATCTAAAAAAATTAAAGTGTGTACTACCTAAAAGGACGGCATGCATCAATTAATGCAGATGCGGAAATGCAAGGGAATGTTGTGGTATGGCGATGGTGAAACCAAAATCAATCAGTATAGCCTCCAAATCAATACTGATTCAGTGTCCACACCTTCGTACTTTTGCAACTTTTATCGTCAGTATCATTCCTATAAAATCAAAGCTTACCTTTCATTACATATTGGCTACTGTACTAGTGCTACATATGTCAGCACTGATGATACTGTCAGAGGAAAAACAAGTCTGGTGCAACTTTTCATACTAAGATATTGGATATTTTATTTCTATTACTGATCACCAATCGTCCCAAATAATGGATGATGGAATTGAGGTAAATAAAGGTTACTATATAATCTGCTACTCAGGGATGAATGCAAACATACAAGATTCTACGATTTCATCCTGGGCCTTCATCGTATTCAACCAGTTACTAGCAGTCCGCCTACATTGTTCAGAATACTTTGTGTTGAGCCTGTGTTGTGAAATATAAGAAAATGCACTGTTGAGGCAGTTGCAGAACAAATTGGTGACCAAACCTGGGATGTGGTTCTTTTTGAAGTGAAAATTCATAGGTTTGTTGGTTGGTCGTGGCGTGGTGGGATGGAAGAGGCAACTTCCGTGTGAAAATTTTATGGGGTAAGTCATGGGGATGTATAATGTTCTCACAAGCTATGCCCAGTAGCATTAGATTTTCAGAACTTATGAGATATCTCCGCTTTATGAATTTGCTCTCGATTCACCACTTTGGAATAGTTTTATAGAAAATGTTCAAAATGTATTTTTTCCTCAGCATGTACAACATTGCTGTAGATGAGAAGTTGTTGCCATGCTAAGAACGTTGCAAATTCATCCAGTACATGGCTAATAAACCAGACAAGTTTGGTTTGAAGTTCTGACTGGCAGTTGATGTCGAAAACAAATATTTTTTGAGAGGTTTTCTTATGTAGGAAAGATAACACGCAAAGTTCAGATGTGAGTGTGCCTACTGGTGTTGGTAATGGGCCAGATTTTCAACTTTGGTGCAATGTCACATGTGATAATTTTTTCATCTCACTTGACCTGGTACAGTGACTCTCTGAAAAAAAGTGCAGTTTCATTAGAACAATACCACAAAACAGGTAATTCCAGAGGAGTCCAAAAGAAAAAGGAGCTGTACAAAACAGAAGTGTTTTGGTTTGATAGTGAAACGCCAATCACGCTTACATCACACCAGTGCAAATAAAAAAATTCTGGCAATTTTGGGGTAACTTACATCCAGATGTTCAAGTTTCAAGCAATGAAAATCCAAAAAAGAATCCTGACTCACTACTGTAATGCAATGACACATAAAGGGGAGGTGACATATACGATCAAATGATGAGACTTCACTTTATGAAAGCAGGAACTAGAAGGTGGCATATGCAAGTGGTTTATGATGTTTGATATGATTTTTATCAATAGTTGGGGATAATTCACAAGTTTGTCTGTCATACCAATGTAAGTTACAAATAATAACTACACAAAGTGGCAAAAGAACTGACAGGAAATATTGTGTGTGAAAAGCATTCAGCAGAAGAATTTTTTGGCCTCTAAAACTCCAACACCACACCTGCAGTCAAACAACGGTTCATGTTCTCTACTTCACAATGGATAAATTGCACTATTGACACTTTTCAAAGTTACAAGAAATTTGTGTATAGGTACCTGTGCATACAAAATGTGTAAATCGTGAGCGTCAATACTCCATGCACAGCTTATACTATATTAGTTGTTTTTACAAAAATACCAGTTTTTAATGTAAGTTTTTTGTATTTCCAAATAAAGCAGAAATTCGTAAAAAGTAGTTTACAAAAGAAAAATAACTCTTTTCAAAAAACCAAAGAAACATTAAAAAAACAAGTGGGTTGTTGTTTTGAAAAAAAGGGTTTTTCTCAACTCTGGTAAGAGACCACAACACAGCGCACAACCCAGTCATTGGCAAGCTGTATGTAAATGCGTAGCACCAACCACAGTTTGGTACACTTTTGCTGAGCTCTCCTGATGTCATAGCTCACTTTGAGTGTACTTGTTTGCATGACCATGTAAAAGGTCTGTTGTTGAACCTTCAGTATGAGACTTAAATTGGAAATAGTCCCTAAGTTGCATGGGTTTGTACAAAGAACCAATATGTGCATGTGCCATTACTGCACTGATAGGCTGACAATAGCATTTGTGATAATCATCCAATATTTTTGATGGTGCAAGATTCATGTTGGTTGAATTTTCACAATGCCATGAAATGATGTGTAAAATTATCTGTTGGTAATTTTGTTTGTGTATTATATCTCATAAGAGAATGACTTTTAACCTTCCGTTTCTGTTTGGATTTGTCATTGAATGAAAATATGACCCCAACATTTTTAGTAATGTCTATTGCCATCATCAGGGTGGTAATGAGTAGCAGCAAACTTGTCCCATTTTTATGAGCATTAAGGAGCATAGAACACTACAACTGTTCAACAAGATTGTGACCAACTACAATTGCAGTAACATGATATGTGTAAATGTTCTGGATGTGTTGATGTGGCTGATACAAAATTATCAACTGTAGTCAAATGCTGAATTTAACTATAGTAATTTTATATTTAGGTTTGTATCTTTGTGAAAACATTTAATGAAAATTACCTGACGAGTAGTAGACTGTATTTTTCACCCTGAGAATAACACAGTTGGTGCATCAAAGCACGTATGCTATGGAACAAGTCAATGGATCATCAGTAAATGATGTCACAGATAAAAGTGGAAAGGTGGCAATACAAATGCCACATTGTCTTTTGTATACCAAAGCTGGCTGCGTGCCATATTTGACACAAGAGACATTGTCATACCTTGATAAAGATGTTGTCTCCTCAATATGTCAAGTTCCTCTACCTTCAGTCATTGGTGCTAGTGAAGTTGTTAAAGCATTTCCTGGACCAGCTAGTGAACTTTTTTCAGTCAGTCCTCACTGTCACTTATATGTGACTGTTCAAGATTCTTCTGAACTTCCACCAAAAGGCTATAATTCCAAGTCGACAGTGGCTGTCTGGAATTCATCTGGAAAAATAAATGTAACGGCACATGAGTATATGAGATTGATTGAGTCAATGCAGCCATCACTTTATCAGTCTCTTGCTGATGGTGATGTTTTGCCATCAGACTCTCGAAAAAGGGTTATAAAATCTGTTGATAGGTCACTGCAGCACCTTGATGATTGTCTGAAGTTTCATACAAAAAGCAAGGCTTTGCAGAATACAGAAATTGTGTGTGTAATTGAAGGTGGTCTGTTGATTGATGAACGGAAAAGGTGTGTAAAGCTTATGAATGACTGCCTTAGTAAGCAAAACATTGAACCATGGGGATATGTGATTGATGCGATACCCTTAAACCCATTAATAGCTACTGCAACAAAAGATGTGCTACAAGCTGTGATTGCCATGCTGCCAAAAGATAAACCCATTGCTGTTCATGGACATGGCCATCCCCTTGCAATCCTTGATTTAGTTGAGGCTGGAGTTAACCTTTTTGACAGTGCATATGTATTTGTTCTATGTGAAAGAAATCTTGCTTTTACCTACAGAACGCCCTCAGAAAAATTTTTCCATTGTTCTATGTCCAACAATGCTGTTGCCAAGGTCATTTCACAAATTGAACCTGATTATGAGAAATTTGTTGAAACCATTAACTTGTCTGATCCAATATTTGCCAAAGATTTCACTCCTGTAGTGATGAATTGTTTGTGCTATACATGTGCACACCATACCCGAGCTTATATTCATCATTTGATTAATGTAGATGAAATGCTTGCACCTGTGCTACTGATGCTGCATAACTTGCACTATCACTTCAATTTTTTTCAGGTTCTTCGCAAATACATTGAGCAGTCTGAAATACATTGGTTGAGGCAAGAACTTTGTCGACTTAATATGAGTGACTAGTGCTGGTTTTGTGGTAAATTCAAGAAAACACTGGCTTAGTAATGTGATGGTATCTTGCACTAAACATGAATATTTAAGTTATTTTTCAAAATTCTATACAATGTTGGATTTATGCTTTGCACGCAGAGAAGATGGTGTAGATGATTTTACGATTGGCAAAATGTTTCATGTCCAGCAGTTTTATTGTTGATGTCATTTTTGTCTGTTAATGTGGTTGCAGCATCTTGTGGCTGTGCGTCATGCATGAGCTCATCAGTAATTTGATTTTTGTATTAATACTCATTATAATTGTTAGAGCTTTGTTGTTGGCTTGGCTGGTTGAGGCAAATTACAATATTGTTTTTGACTAGGAATGTATTATTTGCTCATAATGGGTACCTGATTATGTATCAGGCTGAAGTTGGGAATTATATATAGAATTCTAAATTTGTACATTCAACAGATCAGAATGAAAATCTGTGTTGGCATTAAAATGTAACACTGAAAATATGTTGAGATATGGAATGATACCCGTTTGTGTGATATTGAAGCCACTATTGATTAAAGACTTACTGCTTTCACACTATCAGTAGTAAACAGATGCAGTATGCAATGCATATATTTGTTAGTACCCATAGCTCGTTGCATACAATTTGATTTAGTTGGATTAAAACAAAACCACATGGCTTTTTCCAATGCTTGACCTGAGTTGGCATTTTCCTTTCATAAGTTAAGTGTTTTCATTGTGTGATGTTGGTCTTGTACTACAAATCCATGTTTAGACTAGGTTTTTATCAGGAAGTGAAATCGTTGTCTGCTCAAATTCCTAAGATAGTAACAGACAAGGTTGTGGAATGACTTCCTAAATTTAGCTTAAATGCCCTTTGTGCAAGCCTGACTAGAACTGTGTGGTCTACCAGGACTAAGCCAGATGGCGTAAAATTGTTTTTTTGTCTGTAAAATTGTTATGATCATAACAGTACAGAGCATAATTTTTTGTGCTACTACACATGGATGGTTACTTAATTTATGAGGCTAGCTTCTGTGAAGAACGTCTTTTGATGTAAAATCCTGTTCCACTGCCATCAGAGTTGCTGCTTCAGTTAGCAAGGTTGCCTTTTAAGTTTTCCATAATTGAAAATTTAAGGGTAAAATAATGGAAAAATTTTCAGTTGATAGGTGCATCAATGACCTAAGTTTGTAATTTCCATCAAGCTTAGTTTTCACTGCCAACTTTACATTTTGTTTTATGTGAATGCTGCTGCATAATTTCTTATATATTTTATCGCACCACAGCAAGTGTTCGGCAGTTTTTGTTGCAACTGAAGATGAAATCCAAATGGCTGTTTTTTAAATATCTCGTACACCTGCCTATTCAATGTGGTTAGTATAGGAAAACAAGTGTTGAATTGGATGCAATACAGATTTTGTTAAGGCTTGGTTCAATGCATTATAAGCTCCTTGCTTTTTCAGTACCTTACAAGCAATATCCAATGAAATATGTGTTTTGGAAAACTTAAAGAGCATTTTTCATACAGAGAATAGATTTATGTAGCGGTTTCTCTTTCTCATGAACAATGTCTCTAGCTGTCAGTGTTTTGAAGCAGCAAATTGAAAAAGCAAAAGAAAGCTTAAAAAATGTGGATGACAATATCAAGAAAGTTACGGGAAGGGATCCAAATGAAATGAGGTAAAGTTGCTGAGTGACTAATTCATAGAAGAAATTTGTCATGTGCCCTTCATTATAGATGTCATTGCAAATGCTATGCAGTGGAATGTGGTTGTGGACCAGGTATACCATTTTGTTGTTTTGAAATTTCATGTCACTATTATTGAAGATAGTGATACAGTTTTGAACCTGTCAAGATTTGAAAAAAGTTAATGTGTTACTTAAATTTCAGGAGAATAGGCCTGTGGGCTGCAATTGCAGAATAGCATTGGAAAAATCCTTTTTTGTCATATCACTCAGTGAGTTTCCCATGTAAACTTTTTAAGTGAGCAGATACTTGTAAATTACATTGCTCTGTTTTTTGATTGAGCACCTGAAAATGGCTTGTTGGTAGTTTGCTCACCATACTATTTTGTGGTTAAAATCTGTTGTTAAGCATGATAGGTGGATATTCGGGTTGTTACATCCACCTTGATGATCTGCACTCCTGATGCACTTTGAAAACTTGTTTTTATTTGCTTAGATCAGGGCCTCCACACTTTTTTTGTCAAAGGGCCACATAAGCTGCTACACAACAGTTCGAGAGCCAGACATCTTATGTAACGTGATTGTTTCAGGATATGTTACATTTTACCAAATCAACAAATTTTTCATAAATCTATTATTTTTCATTATTGACAAAATGGCGTGGTTGGCCGGATGAAATGGCTTTGCGGGCCGGATTTGGTCTGCGGGCTGTAGTTTGGGGATCTCTGGCTTAGATTTATGTAAGGCTGCAATTGCATTAGAAATTGTTTGTTGGTTTATGCTGATTGTAGCTAATGACTGCGCAATATTTTGTTTGATTATTTTATAGCAAATCATTGATAAGGGAGGCGTTGAAGATTTAGTCCGTTTTTTTGGTAATCTGAATTGCGCAAAACCTTTTCAGGCTCTTTATTTCAGAAAATTTGTTGTCAGTTAGTAATTGTGTGGTCTTTCAACTCTGTTAAAATCATTAGAGCAGAAATGATGGCCAGTGACATTGACAACGTGCCACTACTTCCGTTGTTTGACTTCGAATTCGTTTGCTCTGTTGATTTTCTAGTCGTTAATATTTGGCAGCTTGGTATTCTGCACATGCTAAAAAATCTAGAAAACGACAGTCTACTACATTATTTACAACAGCTATGAAGAATTCGTTTGAATTTTTAATAAAAAGCTTGTATCGTGATCTTCATCTTTGCGCAGACTTGGCGGTGGCGACAAGGGTCGATTAGGCAGAGGAAGAGGGGTTGTTCGCTTGGGGAGGTAAGCCATGTCACCATACCGTAATCTTTTCAATTATGGCTCCTCACTGTTTGGTCATTGTACGTTTCTTCCTAAATGTGCGAAAGTGTTGGCCGCTACAATACGCTCTCCTTCAAGTTTGCTGCCCTTACAATATTTCTGGAATTAGCGGCAATTGGCATCTTCATGTGAAAAATTCTGTTGTTTTTTACCTTGTAGAATTTGCACTTGCGATAAGAAAGACACAGCATGGAAGCATTTTGATAATTACAGCCGTTGCGCATGTGGTAAAGAGTTTACCTGTTGGCCATGCAAAGTTGAGGCGAAAAATCGTTCTTCATGGTGTTATAGGTTGTGGTAATTGGACGTGAAGCAGCAATGCACTTACGTGCACTACAGTTTCCTGCCTTGCCAACTATTTTACTTTTTGCAGGCGCACTTATGAAGACTTCCACGTCGAAGGTGAACACAG
>JGI24022J15233_10008583_pt1 | contig 11425 bp, 6 predicted proteins | sample Ectturendosymbi2_FD_15233 | JGI IMG/M metagenome (IMG submission 15233)
AAAAAAAAAAAAAAAAACATTTTATTACCACTTGACAAGTTCAAATTTTTGTCACAACTCTAAAAGTTAAAAACCTTACAGAAAAACATCACAGCGATATTGCTGAATATGGAAGAGCTGAAAATTTTCTTTGCCATTTGAAGAACTTTGGGTTCGTCGCCTTCTTCCTGGAAAAAAACATGAATGGCAAACATACCGCGAAATCCCCAAATTTTTTTCTTGAGAAGCAACATTCAGCCATTTCACGCTGACCGATTACGTTAGAGCAACGGTGAACAACCTGCAGCCGTACGGCCGCATGCGGCCTTCGATAATGAAATTTGCGGCCGTCCACATGTAATCTAAAGTATAAGATTTGGCGGCCGTGCTAGCGTATATTGAAGCAAAACAAACGCAAGGCAAGCAAGATCAAGCGAGTCATTAATTGCTACGATGCTTTGCAAACTTTTCTTTTAATAAATTCGTCAAACTGTTTGACATTTTATTATACTTTTAGGCACAAGTAAATGACATATACCGGATGAAACCTATTCTTTAATCAAACGTATCTAATAAATATAACTCGCAACTCATTGGCGGCCGTACTTCATAAAAATAGAAGTCATGCGGCCGGCAATAGCAAAAGGTTGTACACCCCTGCGCTAGAGAATCAATCAAGACATCATAAGATGGGCATTTTCGTGTAATATATGATTAACAAACTAAAATTGCATTTGCCATTGTTTCACAAGTCATACTGACGCCATATGAGTCTTCTCTTGACGTCACAATGAAGCTCAAACTTCCAAATACAAAGATAAAAATTTTATTTTAAAACAACGCCTTGCCCACTCAAGCGTCAGCGCGAAAACCATACCGGCGTCCGAACGTCAGACAGCAACCACGAATATATCGTGGATCGGCGGTTAAAGTGCTCCGAAACACTTCTGCTTTAGGACTTCTATGAATGTTGGTCAAATTAAAAACAAAATGGATTAACAAAACCAAATGTTTTTGAATTACATTCAGAAGTGAAGCCCCCTTCAAAGACTAAAGTTTGCCAAGCATTATTTAACCTTAACTAGCACACAAACTACATTTGAAATTAACGACTAACCGCATGAGCAGATACGATTTGTTTGACATATGCAAAAATAAACCGTTAACATAATTCGTAGAATCAACAGTTGCCACCAGTGTTCCCTCGAAGAAAATTCTGCGCTGAGCAAATGTTTGTTTTAGTGAGCACGAATATTTAAGGCTGAGTTAGCAGAGTTCTAAATGAATTGCAGACTTTGTGAATTATTAGTATAAGTATAAAATCCTATCAAAATACAAACAAAATGCACGTTTTTCAAATTCAAATAGTTTTCCGTTTTGATACGTCGCGATGCGGCTCCTTATGGGAGATGCTAACATGCATTGGAAAGATTCCCCCCTCGACCAGGTTCACTCCATTGTTGATTGTGAGCCACCGCTTCTTGAAGCACTTTCCAGTTGCGGGCTCAAGGCATGTGATGCGATGCGCCGTCACAGTTGTAAGTGTCCGAGGATGAGTGCATTTGCGCATTTTAGAGGGAAAAATGGTTGCCACACCCAGAAACGTGTAGAGGAAAAGTTTTACATAAATTAGAAATCTGACAGAAATTTATTTCAACTGGCAAGAAACACGTAATATAGAACCAGCAGTTGCGTAGCGAGCGAAGTGCCTCCCGCTGCCGACCATAAAAGTGCCACCCTTTCCACCACTCAAATTTGCTTACAGTCACAAGAATGTAAAATGGAGGAAGATCATATTTCGTGCTTGTTAAAGGTATAAGCAATAATAAAGCATCTTGAACATCACAAACAAACACTCACAAACTGAAATGGATCTTGTTTTTCATTGTTGCTTATGAGTCTTGCTTTTTCAGATTGTCGCCACATTTCTCATCAATACTCTTCCTATTTTCACTGCTTTCTTTGCATATGCACACTAGTATACGGACCCGGCATATTTCGTCAAATTTTCTTCCCTGTTGGCTTTCAGTCTCCTCACAACCCCACTTGGCTTTAATCTTTACTCATTCCAGGGGATTAAACAAAAAGTTAAGGGAAGCGATGGCAGCATACCTGCTTTACAGATGCAAACATTTATGTATGTTAATATTTCGTGTAGTATCCCCGTCTTTAACTAAAAATAGTATATATGCTGCGTATAGCAGGTATAATAATAAATTCGATAAAATAATCTCAGTCATGTGAAGAATGTTTCATTGTTCACTTCACGTTTCAGTAGCGGCTTAATTCTCTTAGAATAACTCTGTCGGTACTTGCGCGCGGGCCCTCTTAAGGTGCGGGACCCATTTTGATAAAACAGGTTTAATAGGCTTAAAACCGGCTCTGGTTGAGAAGCGCTGGCTTGCAACCTTCATCGTGAACTACAAACTTGGTCCAGCTCTTGGGTTGGACTTCTTCCAACTATGCGTGCATAGTGTTATTCCTTGCCTTCGTTTGTTAACAACAGACACCTATTTCGAAAACTGTAGTACCCAGGGCCTGCGGGAGGGGGTGCAGAAGATGCATCATACCCGAGCCCAGTAGACACTGGGGCCCGGTAAGATGAAAGCAGGCACCATCGGTTTTGCTGTAATCAAGTCCTTAATTGATGTTCGGTCACCAATGCTAGGTGACAGGTGATGTAATGATGTGCCATTGGGGCGTTGCTAAGGATCGAACTTCAATGCAAACACTCAATTATTTAGCACACTGAATTTGACCCCAGACGTTTGAGCAAACATTTTATCAGTTTTCTCACTCCACACAAACACATTTCCTAGTTCTTCAGGCTACCAGTCTAGGCCCTCTAATCATAAAAACGGAAGAGTTAGAAGTTTGAAACTACTTTCAGCAATTAATTTTTAATCAACAAATTGCCGCACCACAGAAGGAGCCGCCCGGATCCTGGAGTCCACAGAACCCCCATTGCTACGCTACTGTATGGAACAATGGTTTGCCAGAAACCTACGTTGAAAAACACAACCCTGTCAAACTATCATATCACATACCTGGGTGTGAACATTTACACCAAAAGCAGCAGAGCAAATAATATCCAATGACAGTTTTCCCAAAACCCTAGAAAAAAAGCATTTCATTTGTCACATCCATGTAACTTACAGCATCACGGCAAGTTTACTTCAAAGCAACGCATTTACTTCAGAAGTAGTGCCTTCCATTATGCTGCAGTTACTGCTTCACGGCAACAAACAGCAAATACCGCCGATATATCACAACGATTTATTTCCTGTGGTCGCAAACGCGTTGCTTTGTCATGTAGGAAGAAAATATATTGAATTCCTGAGTGTTCATTTTCAATTTTATCTGCGATCACAGCAGTATTGCCTTGTTTGGGCAAACGCGCATCACTTTTACTGCAGTAATACGACTATGGGATCATCATTTTGTAATGTAGAAACGTAGGTGAAGTGGGCGGCTTGCCGAACCGTTATAATTAATCCTTTGGTGTCAGGTCGGGCTAAAGGTTAACTGAAGGCAATACCGAAATTCTCATTGGCAAGAAAAAAATGCAATTTTGTTTCTTTATTTTCTAAATCATAATACAAAATTTACAGCATTAACTCAAAACCAGCTTTATCTATTAGATATTTTGCTATAAATCTGCCTGCATAGTAATCAAATATCAATTACTATAAATGTGTTCATTTATTTCTGATAAAGGACAGAAAAGTAACTCTGCTGTGGTTCATAATCCATAATTTGTTTGGAGAATACGGCCATGCATTTATTTTATACAGGTTGATGTTCACGTATTTAAAAAAAAATTAGCTCAAACAGAACATGGCTTGCGGATACATTCTTAAAGACAATTAAATCCTTGGATGTCAATCCAGGCCAAAGCTTAATTAAAAAAAAATTTAACTGCACTGGCACAAGAAACAAAAAATGTAAAGGTGACTTTTGCAGTACAAAACAAACGTATCGAAACTAGATTGCCTACTCACTCTTTCATGTCGAACTTTTCTTCGTCACGTGATACTTTTCTCGTCAATCTTTCTACCATGTCATCAGAACACTGGTCAATGATCCCAAACATTTCTTTCAGCTTGGAAGTGGAGAATGCCGGGGTCAACGTGTTCCTACATAGAGAGAAGGGCGATTAAAACGAATTGAATTTTTTTATTTCGAACTCCAAGTAATTAGAACTTTATGAATGGATATCTTTCTGAATAACACTGTCTTTGTAAAAGTAAGTTTTTGCTGTGGAAACCCACTGGTCTTCATCACGCTCCTAGTTCCTTCATAAGAGCACAGAAATTAGTCTAAGTGGAAGTATCATTACGTGCTTAGTTCCTGGTGGTAAAATTACAGTAAACTATTCCTGGTAACAGGTAACAAGCTGCTGACATGAGAAAATCAGCTGACGCCATGTACGCGATCAGTGGATGATCAAACCAGGGTCGTCGCCTGCGGGGGCCTATGGTGCCCGGCCTCCCTATTTGAAATCTGTGCCTCCCATTTCATGTTTTGCCCTCCGGTTGCTGCGTACATAAAATATTGTATTTAAAAATGTGGCCTCCCCTTGTGGTTTTTGGCCCCCACCTGCTGCGAAATCCTGGCGACGGGCCTGGATCAAACACGTCAACATTAACATAAAACCATTGAGGCAGTTGTGGAAGCTAGTAGAAGCGCTTCAACAGTTTGTAACATTAAGGGTATGAACCAACTGCACTGTCGAAAAGTTTGGACTGTGTAATTTAAATTCAAAACCTACCACATGATGCACTACCTAACCGATCCTGCATGATGCACTGTGCTTTCGCACATGATGTGGCTACACGGAAGAAAATTCATGTTATATTATTTTTAAGTCAAAGCAAAAGGATTTTACTATTTGGCTGGCATAGTTATTTTTGACAGATTAGATTGAACAACCTTCGCCTATCGTAGTAACTGAAGTGTTGCTGAATTTATCAGAGCGGCGTGTATTAGCTTTCATGCCAAACCCAAGTAGGCAGATAACTCGACCTAGCTGTAGTTTTCATATTCTGGCTAAGGGGACCGAATCAATCATACTATCTACGTCAGGAAAGCCAAAGCAATGCTTTTTTACTATAAGTCAATGCACTAAATTCGTCCATCTACTTCACATCTAATTTTTTCTCGTCTAAGACGCTACGATTTTGCTTTGCTCGATGTACACAAAACAAGCGATTTCTAATAAAAGATAAGCTTTCGCACTTGCTCAAATATTGATGTATTGTCTAGCTATGTTCCAATCCATCACATTTTTTCATTGTGGCAAAGAAAACCAAACCTTATCGTGCACTACATGCACTCAGCCCAAATGTCTCGAACCTGAAACAACCTCCCAATGTTTGACTCGATTCGGAACAAGGCCGTCTTAACCCATGGCCCAATCTGCACTAGCAAAGCCCATAATCGTAAGAACCTCTTTTTACTTTATCTGTATGTCAAAAATACGTTTAATTTCTTTGAATATTTGCATCTTTCTCTATGTGGGTAGTTTGTGTGAGGCCCACTGTAATGTTTTGCTCAAGGACTAAAATACGTTCAGGACGCCGTTGGAATAAAGCGAGAAGACAAGTTATTTGCCAAAATCCATCACTAATATTGTCCGATGCTGTGGGTCAGCGCTGCTTATACACACAGTAATACTGGTATTGAGTTCATTCAAACCCATTTGCTGACCAAACTTTGATCGGAAATCATAGTATGTCAACGTTATAAAAACTCATCCAATGTACTCGTCTGCATAAGAATGCATTTCAGTAAAGAACAGATTATAACTGGTTTAGTTCAGATAAAACAGTAACACTTTTGAACCTGACTCTTTTCCAATGATCCCCGCTGGCGAAAGTCAAACTAGCGTTTAAGTGTTTCCCGTTGAGTTTCATGAACAGTCTCTGAAAAAACAAAAATATTTGATGTTACCCAAGTAACCACTCTTTACAAGCGCGACTGAATTGAATCCATTAAATTTCATTTGAATAACACTCCAGGACTGAGGATGCGTAGTGTTGTGTGGAATCGATTTCTTATTTTTTTAATTTGCTTGATGGGTTCACTTGGGTCGGCTTTGCGGAGATTAACTACTTGGATACAGACATGTGCAAGTTTGAATCATCGCAAAAAAGAAAGCAGAACCAAGTCGGCTGAGTGGGTGAATTTGATTTTATAATAGCGTTCTTTCATACATTCAGACCCGTAACCAGGGGGGGCGCAGGGGGCGAATCCCCCCTATATTTGTTCGCCCCCCTGGAAAAATGTGTTGAAGATAGTTTAAAAATATTGGACATAGTTTGAAAAATTTGGGCCCCACTCAGAAAAGTCTTCGCCCCACCTGGCGTCCCAATCTGGTTACAAGCCTGCATACATATCATTTTATACGTTTGCTTGTGTCGTATCTGGCATAACTTGAATGTTTTTCGAGAACTCGAAGATCTTCACTTAGAAAAGATCAAATATTTTTCATCTCTCTCTTGGCTGTACGAATTATTTGAAAAACAGTTGAGAACCACGCATACAGAAAAATACCTCTTACTTTTCGAAATCTATCTCTTCAAGAGCAATTTACTGTACAAATGTAATGAGCAGCGAATAACATTCTAATTTACAATGCATCTTTGGTTGACATTCCAGCTGGTTTTCTGACGACCAAAGTTTCATGGTCCTAAAGGGCAACCAGACAAAAATTTTGTCTATGCTCCACCTCTTCACTTGAAAACACGTCATGGACCTTTTTGTTAGTTTCTGGGTACAGGTGGGATTACGGAGGTTACGCAGAAGTCTGATGTTTTAAGCATACAAATCTTTTACTTGATGTTTGAAAACTGTGTTATATTTTCGGGTGTGAATTTATCAAGGTCATCTTTAAGTTAAGTAACATTATCAGTTGGTGGATGTAACATGCAGCCGATTGTTTTTTTTAAATCAACACCACCGTTTTCATTTCTTATCGAGTTTCCCTCCGTTGGTTTTGCAAATTGGACTTCAAACAAAAACGAAATCGATTCAATTCACGTTCTTCCTCCGATAATTTGATCAGATGGAGTAGACAAGGCTGAGAAGTCCAAGGCAAAGGCAAGGTTTTCCAACCAAAATGTGCGTTGTCTGGCTTTAGACTACCTGAAGATTTATTGGGTAACGCTGAAAACGTTAAGGTTTTTCGAAATATCCTAGGCAGCTGTGTCACCGCTACCCTCTGGAGAGAAAAAATGGATGTGAAAAATAAAATGGATTAAAAACACTTCCTCAAACTTGGCAACGCAGCACGATTTCATTTTACTTCAAACAATTTCTTTGAAGCATTAGGAAATCCCCTACGAACAGCCCACAAACCCCTTATGAACAACGCACAAAAATTTGGGTTGCTTAGACAGAGATGGTTGCGTTCGCATGGAATCGTCTTAAACAATAACGAAATCGTTTTTTGCTTTGGGCTGAACTTCTGCCACATTCAATATGTCGCAATGTATCTTGGATCGTTTTAACTAGAACGAGAGAGAAAGCGTAGTTTTATTCAAAAAGGTTACTGAAATCTTTGCAATAAAAACAACCACCCAATCAGCAATCAAACCTGCCATTGACTAATTTTGTTCAGACTGAACCGAAACAAAGCAGGTCAAGCAAACACAACAAAGGGCTTTTTACATTGAAGCGATGCAGAGCAACTCCATAAAACTTCGCTAAAGATTTAAAGGGTGGAGTCGTTCAGAAATACATTCCACAATTCATTGTCTCACGATCAGTCCCAAAAGAAACAGACCAGCTCCCAAAGAAAAGCGTTGATATTGGTAGGATTTTCATGGAGTCAATGCGAAATGACTGCAATGCAATAAACACCATGAAACCACTACTTCAGTTTGTCATGGATGGCGTTTTCATCATCACCATTCACGATGGAGTCACCACGAATTTTCAGGATATTGCTTACTTGGCAAAACCAGCTGGACCCGGTCTAGCAAATTTCCAAGTTAGGCACGTGGCCAGTCTTAATCCATGGGTAGCTTACAAGATTCTGATCAGAGCTTACTAACGCAGATTAACCTTACATGCTGTTTTGCAATAAGGAAGCTTGAACTTTCGTCCTGAGGTCTTTGTCCCTCCGGTCGTCCCGTGTTCGCACAAGTGGGATACACTGTTTGAGTGTGAACAGCACGGTGTGATTATTGCCAGACATATTACTTTTATTTGCTGGAGTTTTGCGGTCAGCACGCAAAAGTATTCAATATAACGTTTATGGTGGTATGAAAGCATAGCACAAAAGCGTTTTACCCAGCTGGTTCTTTCAGACCTACTGTTTTTGTTCCTTAACATTCAGTAATTGCCTGTTGGACATTTACTGATTGCGTTGCAGGTCAGTTGACCCTTTTCTTCACAAAACTCCAAAACAAGATTTTGAATATAGAATACCGGTTTGTAAGAAATTCAGAAAGAAGACTTTCCACATGATTTATTCAAACACAAGCTGCACATCCCAGTTTCAATTGAACTGCATATCCAACGTCATGAATGACAGTGAAAAACACGACTAAACTCGCTTACTTGTCGGTCACGGAAGATGGAGAATTGTTTAATTTGTATCTGTTTCAGGACTTCAGGATCCCATATGGTGATGCGTGGAGATAGACCAGAATAAAACCTACCAAGTACATCAATGATTTGCAGCTAATTCCTATTATGTCGCATGAATTGGTTGCGAGAATGCCTGCTAGCGTTATCGTTAAAAACTCTCAGGTTATGGTATAACCAAGCAATCACTTGAGCAGGCACTGTCGTTGCAGTACTTACCCATAAACCTTTCCGAACTTTTTTTTGTAATCCAAATCTTGGGTGAAGAACTGTTGGAATAAAACAAATTACTGTTTAAACACCTTTTCGAAGTTCCAACCAACGGAGCAACGTTATTAAGAAATCGAATAATTTTTCTTGAAACGACTTAACTGCTTCTCCGTCTTTGAACGCCGCTCCCAAGTTTCCTATTCCAAGAATGGACGGTGGGTCGTGGGGAATACCCAGCTTTGATAACACTTGCCATTGCCGATGAATGTAGTACCTGCAAAAATATCAAATACACTGAATATCACCCAAACAACAGCAATGCATATGGTTTTGGGAAACACACGTGGTTAAACTTAAGGTTCAATATTTCACTTGAATAGAGTTGCGGATCCAGCCAGTATAGGATTAGGGGGGGGGCGATTTCAGTAATATTTGGCAGTGAAGTGTCATTATGCGTTCACTACTGTAAGGGAGATGACGTATACGTCACAACACTGCTGTGACAAAACAATGGACGGCAAAATAGCCCTTTTGTCGCGAATGCTGTGTTCCAAATTGTACAAAATCACGGTGCAAAAAAGTACTTTGGTAGGTTTTAGGGGAGCCGATAGCTCCAATCGCACCAGCCTGGATCCGCCTGGTCACGGGCTATCAACAAGCCGTAGTAGTGGAAGTAAATCCATGCCAAAACCTTCGGTTGCATCCCAAAACTGCGTTAAAACCATACAAAACTCGACAACATTCAGTGAAATCAGTAACTAATGACGGGCTATTTTAAGTTATCAATTTGCAATGCCTGTCAAATCATGAAGAAATTGGAGAGTTCTCAAAACGTTTTCGCTGTAATTGATCTGAGAACCACTTTCGTTTTTGAGTTTTCCAACTTCGGGTTGAGCTGATCACAAATTCTCGCTGATACTGCTGTTCCAAAGGCAGAATTTAAAAAAAATACGAAACACAGAAGTTGCAGCCTTTTGCCTGAAGCAGTCGTACAAGAGAAGGCTGATACTTTCTGTTTAACTCGCATTTATAAATGAGATCCACCATACAGTAAATCAAATATAAACGTTGTAAAGCCCTGTTCATAAGGTAGTAGTTCAAATTGAGCATTTCAATACACATACCTTATCAACACTAATAGTGTTCCCAGCAGAATCCAACTCTCTATGGACAGGATGTCTAGCGGTGTAATCATGGCTATGCTTTTAAAGAGATAAGTTCATTTGAAAAAAATTGCTCTGCCTGAAACAAGCTGACAAGTTGATCTGATACAAATACGAAACAAGCGTGTGATGCAAAGCTGAACTGCAGGTTCAGTGAAACTCTGCAATCGTGAAACTCTGCGGCGTGTCAGGCTTCTACCACGCCGCAGCAATATATATTAACTCGTTTGCAGGCTTACAGTAGGTACACAAGCCTGACAAGTACGGCAGTCACGGCAACCGTTTCCTGGGCCAAGCTTTTTTAAAATTTTAAATGCTTGTCTAAGAATTACGTCAAGTTTGTTTACCGAGACTTACCGGTGAAAGGGCGTGTTGATTTTTCATCTGAAATGGAAATCACGTCACCATTCAATCACTGCAGCGTGCGGGTGATTTCCCACCCAGTGAAGGTTTTCGAAAAAGGCTGTGGGTTACGAACGGTGGCGAGAGTCCAAATTAATTACGTTTGCACTAAAGAATGTTTTCAGAAAAAGTAGTCTGATTTTTACTTTTAACTGATTCTTTTAATTTAACTAATAATATTATCAAAAACTTGAAATGTTGGATGTATGCAAAGTGTAAACATATTTTTCATGTGGTTTCATGTTCACTAAAATGCAGAACGACTCATCTTCTAACTTGGTAAATGGTATAAGCTGCGCTGCTCCAGCGCAACTTGTTGCACCGACATATTTGTCTTCAAAGAGTATTATGTATTACACTTAGCTTCGCTTGATTGAACTTCACGGTTGTCAAAGCATTTCAACACCATCACTTCACGGAGTTAAGGTAGAAGCATCAAATTAAGGGCTATGGACATGGGCGTCCGCAGAAATTTTTCCAGGGGGGCAACGTCGACCTTTTGCTTTGCTTATCATTTTCAAGTTGCTGACGATGCAATTTAAGTGGACCTTCACAAAACGCTTGGCACTTTTTATACCACAGAATGGCCCATGTTTTGGTTACAATCACAAAAAATGCACTTTGTTGGCAGCAATAGCCAGGTATATTACGATAATTTACACACTGGGCCAGCTATGTCCAACCCAAATGGCTTACTGAGCCAAAAATCGTGTCGCTATCTCAACCAGGGCCGCACATTTTACAACAGATTAACGACGGCCGCAAATTGAATGGCTTACTTTGATCTTATCAAACTAATTTAACTTAAATATACTGAAAGTGTTCGAATCATAACTGCAGTGGTAACAGACGTGATTAAATGGCACTTAGAACAACCTGCATCAAAAATGTCAAATTAAAGATATTATCAAAATAAGGACAGCTTGTCAGTATGTAGACGACTTTTACTGCAGCGAAACCTAATCTGGGCCGCACAAAGCCTTCGACTGGGCCGCATGCGGCCCGAGAGCCGCGGGTTGGACATAGCTGCACTAGGCTATCTCCCAGATTTTCAACGCAGGGTACTTCTTTACAAGAAA
>JGI24022J15233_10008584_pt1 | contig 11424 bp, 7 predicted proteins | sample Ectturendosymbi2_FD_15233 | JGI IMG/M metagenome (IMG submission 15233)
GTGGGAGTACGCGTTCGTTGTGATGGCCGTCGAACGTCCGATCGTCGCGCGTTTCGTCTTCTTTGTTCGAAACAAAGGTGCGCAGAGGTTTACCGCGTAATCGAACCCAGGTGCAGCTGGAGGAGAGTTGTTCGCAGCTTAATTTCCGGTCCTTGACCAGCGGTGTTGTTTTTTAAGAGCTCTCCTTTTCGTTTTGATGTCCGTTTAAATTTCTTTTCGGTCAATTCTGTTCTGAAACGTTCGTTTTATTCGAATTCGTCGTACTTGCTGCAGTTTCCATAGGCCGGTGTGGCTCGGATGAAAAACCGAATCCAGGAGAAGGATGAAAGTAAAAATGCTGTTGTTGCATTTGTTAATACCAGCGAAATTAGATTTTGTCTTTTGAAAAGAAAAAACTTGTTTTTTTTACTTTTTCGAGCGATTTACGTTTCCACTTGACATAATGAATGAAACGTGGCCCGCGAAAGCAACTTTTGCGTCACTTTTATTGTTACAAATTTAGCGCAGGCCGAATTTACTTAAACTTAAGCAAAGCACCATCTGGTTGAGAGTTTGTTGCCGTTGTATTCAGTGGTGGTCGATGTCCGCGGACAATATTTCAAGGTTGAGTTTGTGACACTTGGTGTAGCAGCGGCAAGCTTCTTCCTTACGTCATCGCGACGTACGCACGCTTGCGCATGCGCAGTACTGTTTTTCGCAGTAAACTTCGTCACTACCGACGAGACATCGTGCACTTCCGTAATATTGAGAGATGTCGCGTTTGTGTGTACCTTCCTGGCTTTAACCCCCCTGCCCATCGGGTCTGTCTCTTCAAGTGCTCCCCCCACGTTTGCGTTTTGTTGCCGGATTTGCCTTTATTTATCCTTCTCTAGGAAAGTCGTCAGTTTTAGCTTCGTTTCCAGTTCCGTTGCGCGACGCTCTCCCGCTTGCGGCGGTCGCTCACCTGCAGCCGCGTTGCCAAGCAACACTGCACTGGTTGCAGTAGCGACGCCTGGTGACTTTTGTTTGGCGCGCAAATATTATTTTTGTTCAAAGCGCATCGGAGCGTCTGTTGCTTTGGTCAGCTGATGTGTAGTGAAGTGGAACGCGGATTTAAATCGAGCAAAAGCTACTCGGTCAGTCGGACCAATCTGAAGTTTGATGCGCGGGCAGTCGAGACTTTGTGCCTTTTCACGAATAGGTCTGAAAGATTTGTTTGAAAGCATCGAGTTTTGTTTGTTCGGCATTTTTGTTTTTAGAAAGTGCGGCCCGCAGAAGTTTTTCGTTGACTTTTCACCTTTGCTCAAGAGTGTTGACTGGAAGATTTGAAATGCCCTGGGCGGGAGGTCTGCTTCCGCAGTGACAGGCTCAGCTTCACGAGAGCGCGCACAGAGGGAGCGGGATGGGTGCACCCAGGGGTGTAGTGGGGCGGGAACGCGTGGTAACGGCGTTCCCACACTTTTCGTTTTTGTTTGTAGTGCAGTGAAAGTGCATACTGCTTCATATAAGTACTGATTTAAAACTTAGAGCGAAGTGCTTTTGAAAGCAGCTGTTTTTCGCGTGCGTTCCCACATTTCTTTTTTCAGCATTATGACCCCGAGTGCACCCAAAGTGCGTTTGCGAGCGGCAGATTCCGTTGCTTGGAACGCCCACTGCAGTGCCGCAAAGAAATTTGGAGACTTCGTCACCTGATAAAGGGGAATAACCGGAATATTGTGACGCAAGCAGGTCAACGCACCGAAACACGTCATGCGTGAAAGAGCAGCTGACCTGGCTGCGCTCGGCAGCGACCAGAACGTGAAACTACGCAGCACGACGACGCAGCCTTTCGCAAGCCTCGATTTTATTCGAGGCTTTGCTTCGCACACACACTATAGCGCAACCGACGGGTGGCAGAGGGGTAAATCGCCCCTCCTGTCAAGTTAAAATGTAAAAAATTGGCCCTCAATCAGCTTGTATCGTTTTTTTTATTCTTTCAGTTTTCAGCAGGTCATTGTTTTTTGTTTTTTTCGAAGTATTTCCCGGTGATTTAAGGTTGCATGCATCGCACGCATGCAACGCTGCATGCATCGCACGCATGCGCTCGTGCCTCGCTTTCACCAAATTCCCCCCTTGAGAGCGAACGCGGTTCTGTGACGCTCCTGGCGGGAGCAATGAGTCACAGGCCACTTGCCGCGCAGCATATGCTGCGTGAGCAGGCGGTTGCGAATGCGAATGACCAGCCGTTGCGTGTGGATCGACCTTGAGATGACCAATCGGCTAAAATAAATTAACCGCAACCTGGACGACGAACTGTGCTTGGCATTCCCTTCGGCGAGACAACGATTGTCACAACGAACTGGGGGTGATGTTGCAGACATTTTCTTCCGCTGCTTTCAGTTAGGTTCTACTCCCCATCGCCTTTGGCGTAACTGACAGGGGGCGAGACGCCCCCCCTGGCAAGCTAAATGTAAAAAGTGGACCCCCTTTAGTTGGTTTTTTTATATTTAGTATTCTTTAGATTGTTGTTTTTTTGCGTTTTTCGGCAGGTTTTCATTTTTTTAGCTCGTGCAGACATCCACGACATCAAGGGATTCTCTACAATTTCTTAACTTTTTTCTGAGTTTTGGCTAGTGGGCCCCCTTCACCTAAGCTTTCCCCCCCTGGCTCAAACCACTAGTTACGCCTCTGCCCATTGCACATCTAACGCATGGGCGTCCGCAGAAATTTTTCCAGGGGAGGCGAAGTCGACATTTTGCTTATCTTTTTTAGTTTGTTGCGATGCAACGCAAATGGACGTACACAAAAAATGTCCAAAGTTACGGCAACAGTTACGTACAGTGTTTTCCCTATAAGATAACTTTACACGGAGAAAATGTTTGTTTTAGTGAGGATGGATATTTCAAGATTAGCAGAGTTCGAAATGAATTACAAACTTTGTGCATTATTAGAGTAAGCACAAAATCTTATCAAAATACGAGCAAAATACACATTTAATTCAAATAGCTTCTTGTTTTCGTGTTTTTCCAATGTTTTGGAAGGTTGAATGTGCACGAGAATGAGATTTAACTGTGTAAATGGTCTGGTGGTACTGCGCAGTTTCGCACTTTAGAGGCAGGGGCGAGTCCAGCTAGTAACGTTAGGGTGGGATATTTCAGTGGCAGTCAGTTTCATAACGGCTTCGCTACTGTAAGAAGAAATTATGTATACTTCTCTATACTGCTGTGACAAAAAAATGGACAACAGAATGGCCTTATATCGCGAACAATAAGGCAATTCGAACCTGACGAAAGTCATATTCGGAATTGGTTTTGATATGTTATTTTCCGAATTGTACAAAACCATGGTGAATAACGTTACTTTCTTAGATTTTAAGGTGGGCGATCGCCCCTGTTTAGAGGGAGCATTGGTTCCAGAAATGCGCTTTTTTTGGCAGCAATGCTTCTTTTTCACACATGCTTCTTTCAGGCACGTAACCAGCTTGCGACACCAGGGGGTGCGAGGAGTTTTCTGAGAAGGGCCAAAAATTTTTGAACCATGTCCGATAGCTTTAAATTTTGTCCAACACGTTTTACCAGGGGAGCCGAAAAATTTACCAAGGGGGTTCTCCCCCCTGCGCCCCTAGTAACGGTCCTGGCTTTTTTACACATAGTACAAACCAGGGGTGGGCAAACTTGTTCAATGGAAGAGTCATTTGCAGAAAACCAAAAATAGCGGCTAGTCGCAAAACCAGTTTGTTTGTCAATACAAATACTGTAAATAAATTAAATTTTACATCAAATGATGTACAGTGATTGCCAATATTAAATTTTTGTTTGATTTTCTAGTCCCCGAAAAAGTTGGACAGCACGTTGTTAGATGTGGGAATTAATTCTCCCAAGTGTTCATTTTTCAGGGTTGCACAATGGTTTGATTTTACGAACTTCATTACAGAAAAACAAAATTCGCAGCAACATGTCGTGCTGTACACAGAAATGAGTTGTACACTGATCTTTTATATTCTGGGTATTTACTTTCTGGAACCTGTTGCCAGAAATAAACTGTGGAGTGGCATTGACTAAAGTTGTTTTGGAGCCAGATTTTTTTGCATTTCGGCCACTTTAATTTCTGCAGCAGTCAAGTTTGTGACAAACGGTTGTTGAACTGGACAGCCATCACCGACTGCATTAACATTGCATGAATTTACAAGGAACGCAAAGCATGTGTAGCAGTCACGCTAGCGCGACCGCTACATGTGAGCAAAGACGGCCAAAGCAAGGAGAAGGGAAAGACCAAGCAAGCGGCTCTTATAAGTGGCTTCCATGCTCATGGAAGTAAAAGCTCTCTTTGGCCGATTCGACTGGCGCGGAGTTAACATCGATGACGTCACAATCCATTATTCCCGAGATTCGAGGATCAATCCCAAACTGAAGGTGTGCAAACACAACCGGGTCGCACATGCTTCACATGGACTTCACTCTTGGAAATGCTCAAATCTGGTTTGAAGCTCCTCCAGTAGTCTTAAAATTTATTTTAGTATTCTTCCACTTTGTGGTCTGCAATTGCCTTTTCGCGAAAAGCATTTGTTTTAATTCCGACATTGGAAGAATGACAGAACGCTTTTGACAATAGGTGTCTTTAACTTCACGAACTTATGTAAACACTGATAAATGAAACAAGCGTTAACCGCTGTCACCAGTCGCTATCTCGCAGCATTGCCTGCCAAGAAGTCTGCGTTCAGTAGTTACATGTGGCAAAGCGCCTGCCACAGTAACTTGAATTGTATCTTCAAAGATTTGTTGCCATGTTATTGTTAAGCAACAAAGGCAAATAGTAGAACATTTCGCTCCCGCATTTCGCAACGTGGCTCTGCAGCCGGAGAAGCAAATTTAGTGAACTGCAAGCTGCATGTATCACTGCATGTCTGCATGCTACCAGAACAGTGAACCTGACTCTTTTGTAGTGTAAGTGTCATATCGGCAAACAAACTGTTATTGCAAGAATTAACCCAACTGATCAGAATTAAAATGCTGATTTGATGCTTTCTAGAAATTTTTGCTTCTTAGTTCCAATTTCCAGGGGGAGGGCAAATGTCCGTTTTGCCTCCCTCCTGGGGACGCCCATGGTCTAACGTGATGAATTTTTGTGTGCTCAAGGTTGTTGCAACGTGGGCTGATCATCCTTCGAGACAGCAGACAGCACGGTAGAATCCGGAAACATGTCTTTGCAGTGAGTCTTTGATGGCCTTTTTAACGGCTGGGTTGCGAAATTCTTTAAATTCCAGACAGGTTATTTTAAATTATGAGCAGGGTTGTACTGGGGGGTGGAAGATATATCTTGCGTAGGACCCAGGTGTGATTACTGAAAATGTCTAGTTTTTTGACTGCGTTATGCCCCTCCAACCCTTCTTTTTTGCAATGTGCCCTGGTTATAAGTCTTCAAAGCAAATACGAGATCGGTCTGGTGTTATAAATTGAATTGTCAAATGTGAACCGGTGAATAAAAGGGCTTCAACCAAGATAAACTTCTGTTCTGAAGTTTTTATTCTAAAATGTTTGAAAGTTACATTGTCCAACCGTGATTCGGTGCAACCAGCCATTCAGTGGTGGCCGTTTCGCCAGAAGAACCAACTCCGTGAAGCTCAGTTAGTGGGGACAGAGGGCGGATGTTGTCCCAAAAAACGAAAAGGGGTAAGAAGAAAACAACATCCTGCTGTGTGTCAAGTTTGCTTCTAAAGAAAGTAGTGTTTATTTATGTCATTATTGCCACCATGGCGTGCTGCGACAGAAAATATGTAGTCTAAGCCAGTTTACCCTGCATGGGGTATGATGTCATGCGGTTGGGTGGTTTCGAATGGTTGCTGGTTGGCAAGGGATTGGCGCTTGTACAGGTTTGTTGGAAAAACATTTTTTATGTGAGATGTATCTGAGTAAATAGAAACATTAAGCTCATGAAGTTACACAGGCTCACTGTTTTCAAGAAACTACTCTCCGCATGTGGGATAAGCTAGGAATTTAACTCCAAATTTTTTATGGGAAATCGATTTCACGCAACGCTACGCATCATCAGTCCTTTACATCTTATTCAAAAAGACTTTTCCATAGATTCCTTGCTTATCTCACATGCGGAGAGCAGCTCCTTGAATACAGATATGTGCAATTTTGAATCACCGCAAAAAGATGAAAGCAGAGCCCAGTCGCCTGATTTCTCGAAAGCTTACAGAAAATCAACAGCTTTGAGGCTAAGTGTATAGCAGATTAATGAGATTGAGGAATTGGAACACCAGTGGATTTTATAAACGATTTTATTTGTTTTCAAGATTTATTTCTAAACAATTAGACGGTCTGTCTGGGGTTCGGACAAATTGGTGCTTCTGCTTGTTGGGTGTGTCATATGAAACAATAATCCATTACCATTCTTTCCGACTTTCTCTTTAAATTCTGGTAATAGTTCAGATCATTTGGCCCAAAACAAATAACCTTTTTCAAACTTTACCATTGCCAAAATTTTTTTGCAGCTGGTACTTTTTATGAAATTCTCTTACCAATGCACGCTTTATAGTCTTGTTGGACTGTGTTAGAAGATGCTCTAACACACGCAGCGCCCTTTCCATTGAATTAATTACCTTTTCTATACCTGAAATGATAAATGCATGAAGCATAAGAAAAGGTTTTGGTTGTTACCACACATGCAGTAAAACCTGAGAAATGCGGTCAACCAGGTCGTGTTTGTGATTTCATAATGCAAAACATTTTCGGCTGTGCTTCAGTGCAGTCGTGGAAGGTGGGCAGAGTTTGACAGCGGACTATTAAGCTGAAAAATTTATTGCATTCTAAACACATATTTTTCTTTTGTTTCACGTGAATTTTGCTTTTCGCTGAAAGCATTGTTGAAAAATCATGTTAAAAATATTTGCAAGTCGTGCATTCTACATATGCCCTACCAAGCACCCTAACTCTTGTTTTCCTTATCTGTCGTGGCACACATTTGTAAAGATGCATCAACAACCATGGGCGTCGGAAAGGGATTGCAGGGGAGTGCCAAAGCCCCACTGGATTTTGAAATTTGAGATTTTCTAATTGCATTTTTAGCAAAAAAAATATTTTCTTAGTTTCGAGAAGGAAAAATGAAATTTTAACACTTTCAGCACCCCCGCTGGAATAATCATTTTCACTACTTTTGGAAAAATTCACTAATGCCCCTCCTCTCCGTAAAAAATCCTTCCGACGCCCAGAAACATCCTGGCTTAACCATGGGTCGTATATAATCACATCAAAGTGCAGAAATTTATTGCGTGTCGACTAAACTATGAAAACATCAAAAAACTTCAGGTTTAACTACGTGATGTGAACTAGCGTATTTGCATCACAAGCAAAAATCAATTTTAAATTGAAGAAGTTTCACATGTAATAAAAGAAAAGTAACAAAATGCATCGAATAAACGTCAACCAAAACAAGTAAACAATACAAAAACAGAAACAGAGGAAGAAAATCGTGTCTATGTACAAGGGTGGGGGTGAGCAATTGGAGGGGTAAAAGGCATAAAGGAAAATGGGGGCACGAAAACAATATTACAGAAAAGTGACAAGCACATGAAACGAAAATCAATAGGAATGTTGGCAAGATAGTGAGACGTTTTTTGTATTATTTTCCAAATGAGTAAAGCAAGATAGATTTCGAATTTTCAAAAATATCAAACCAAATTTTGGGACCAATACACTTTAAAGAAAGCTGGCCCAGAAACGTTGTCATTCTGTGTAAATGATGGCCACATCATGAACAAGAATTTTTTTTTCACCATGTCACTCTAGCCATGGATTCGATTCAAATAGCCCATCAAAAGTTATTGCAATAGTGTGTTCAGATGGATTGGATCTTTGCAATCGCTTAGCGGCGAAAACATCACAGTTATTTTAAAGCATTGCAACTTTATTCGTGAAGTAGAGGAACAAGATGTCCCGGTATTATAAACTACGGTTGATCATATCATTAGTGGCATGTGCTGTTACGGGCAGTTATAATAATTCGCTTATGAACTAACTAGTTCGGGGTTTCCAAACTTTCTCTGGCCATGTACTGCTTCAGCATTTCCATAGATGAGCACGTACCCCTAAAATTTCTTATGACAAAAAGGCTGAGGAAAATAACAAATTATATTTACCAATAGGCATATAATGAATTTTTAAAATACTATATTCACTGATACATGTACAAATAATTCGAAACGAAAATATATGAACACACCTTTTACCAATTCTATTGCTCACCGTGAATGTACCCTTTCAGATTGCCAAATGTACCCTTAGAGCTGCATTTACCCCAGTTTGAGAACTCTTGAGCTAGTTGAACGTTCGGTATTCAACTCTACCTTTCTATTTTCATTCACCTCGAAGCACTAGTATGCACAAACTTCCACAATTGCTTTCTAGGTCTAACCTCACGAAGAACAGCGTGTCATAAGACATTTGGTACGCAATCTGCAGTGCCTGCCTAACGTGGGCAGGTAGTCGAACAAGCTGAAACGAAGTGAAGAAAATATTACATTTTTCTTCAGCGAATTGAAGAAAAGTACATTTTTTCTTCGGTGAATATTCACTTATTTCTAATTTGGAACAATGAGTTATTTTTCTGTGTTACTTTGAATGATGACATATATTTAGCCGCAACAATGAAGACTGTTGTTGTCACTAGTATGTGTTCCGATTGGGTGCATAGTAATGGATGCAAGGTTTGAACCGGGCGCGAAATTTTAAAAAGTATTAATTTATCTCAAGTAGCGTTCTATACCTTTACCGTCCTGTTTATTTCATCGGTGACTCACGTTTAATACGTGCTAGAGGACTAAATACTTCCCATTCCCGGCCCTATTAGCCCGTGACGCCGCTAGTTCTGTTTCAGTAAAAATTGGCACGTTCTTGGCTATGACTGGTTTTGCAAGCCAGGCCCTACGCCTCACCACTTTGAAAAAGGTTCCTCCATCTATGGCTCATGTTCGCTTCCAAATGTTTTCGGTTGGTTTCATCTTTCATGGAAGAAACGAAGAGAAAAGCAATTCAGCTCTTGTCGTGAGGGGTCCATTGGCCCTCCATCAAAACAAAGTGGAATTCTAATCAAAATCAAAGTGTTTGCGTTCTGTGTGAGACAGACTGCAACGTTCTTTATGCCGGATTTTGTTCCCATTAACATAGAAATAAGATTTTTTAAAGATGTTGTGTAGGTTTGCAAGAATCCGTGAATTCTCTGCTGATGAACGAAACCTTTGACCGTAAGTGAACAAGCCTTATTGTACAGCTTCAGCATCTTATGTGCTGTTACCATAGGCGTAGGAAGTGGGAAATGTGGGCTATAGCCGCCCAGCTGTTTCGCTTCCAGGAAAAAATCATTTAAAATATGAAATAATTGGCATCAAAACAACGTTTCATATATTTTTTCTGAAATGGACCATTGTACAATTTTTAAGGTTATGCTTCTCAGAATAAGGTGATTCTTTCAAGTTTAGCGAATGTTTTGATTTTGGGCAAAAGTGTGTAGAAAACACACCCTTGAGCAATGTTAATATTTAGGTGATAAATTCATATAATCGCACATGTAAGTCCTAAAATCCAGGCAATGTCTAATCTGCCTTAGATCTTATTGTGACAATACAGAGTACAGACATAGGCCCAGGGGCGTGCAAAGGTCTGATGATGCCCAGGGAAATTGTTTGATTGTATGCCCCCATCTCCATGTCTGGTCTAGTACAGTATTTAGGAATGTGAGAAATACAGGCATTTGAAATATGTAAAAGCTAGTGTTGACAAACAAAACAAGTTTCGAAAAATTAAATTGAAAATATTTGAAAGAGCATATTTTGATAATTTCTTTTATTTTGTGGACCTGAGGAGGCATATGTCTTTAAGCGAAATTATTTTAGTAATGCTTGTGCATTGAGGAATGAGATATTGCATTTATGCATGCACTTATGTATCAGATAGGCCCACCAAAAAAGATAGCACTTGTGAGGCATGATAGGAGATAGAGTTGTCTATTTTTTCTATTACAAATAATACCTGAACATATACAACTAGGTAATTTGATGCATTGCTGTTCGTCATGTCTGTGTGCACTGTAAACAAATTGCTAAACCTAGAACACATGAACAATTCAGATGAAAAGCAATGCACCTAGAACATATGAACAATTGAGTTACACACTTGCTAATTTCTCTTTTCCCTTATTAATTACACTTATTAATTTCTCTGTGTAATTTGTGTAGTTTCACTTTGTGGATGCCCGGGACCGTCGTCACATTTGCGTCACCCCCTGCACGCCCCTGCATATAGGCTCAAGCGCGAAGAGATTTCAGAAAATTTGGTTTTTGCAAATTTGGTTATATGTAGTTTTTGAGGTGATTCCAGTAAGTTAGTAAGCACATAAGCTCATGCAAAAAAGTCTGTAGAAAACATAATATGAGTAATTCAAACGATGGATAAAGTATGCAATTATCGGAACAATTTCAGAGCACAAAAACTGAGGTAAAACCTGGCTGATTTTGGAAACTTGGTCGCGTTTACATTGTAATATGAGATCACATAGATATGAGCCTAAGTGTCAGAATTTGACTTCTAAACTGTACTGAGAGCTATTTTTAAGACAGCTTATGTATCATAAAATTTAAGTTGGTTAAGAATGTGATTCAGGCAAAATCAAAACAAAAGATAGCTAACCAACATGCTTTTTGTTTGAATCTTTCTGGACCTTAAGCTGATCTACAGTACGTTGAGTATGTGACAAACTCTGTGTTAAAAGATAGTTCCAAAAATGGCCGAAATTCGGCAAAAGTGGTGCAAAATTAAGGATAACTGCTTTAAAAGGCAATCAGTTGCAGAACACAAGTGCTTATCTATAGAGCATAAATTGCTTGTTTAGACAAATGTTATCAAAATTTTGGCGGACTGCCAAGTTTCGCAAGAAGTGGCAATATTTGGAAAAGGGTTAATTAATCCACTAAATTTATTTTAGTTTACATTTTCTTTTAGGCCAGCTTATCTGAAAAATACACAATTAATTTTATTGAAGAAAGAAAGAACGTTGCATTATACACACTTCTTACTCCCTTTGGCGTGTCACGAATGGTCTGCGGTGCCCAGCTCCATTTGCTTGCGCCGTGGCCCACGCAGCTGCTTTCGCAGTGAATGCTGCATTGGTGGCAGGCCGAATGCAACGCTGCGCAGGAAGCTTTGCCTCACACATGTCCATTGACGCTGAGTACGAGGCTGGACAAGCTGAAAGTACCATTTTTCAAGTCTTCAGTATGACCCGGCCGTTATTCGAACCCAGGCTACCAGTGTCGGTTCTTCTTTTGGGCCAGTTGTTCAAACCACGGCTTGGCCGCATTAGATCTCGGGGCAGATGTTGAGCAGTCATTCGATTGTCTCATCGTCCAGAACCGTCAGGTCATGCAGTTCATGGGGAGGTCGATGGATTTGACAGTGGAGGACAACATGG
>JGI24022J15233_10008585_pt1 | contig 11424 bp, 9 predicted proteins | sample Ectturendosymbi2_FD_15233 | JGI IMG/M metagenome (IMG submission 15233)
GGGGCAAGAAACAAATTTGGCGCCTCCATATTTGAACCTAAGGTATTTCGGAGGTAAATGTATTGCATTGAAGAAAAAACTTACGACATTGTTGCGACTTTTCGGCGCCCCCCAGTGATTCGGCGCCGGAGCATTGAGCCCCCTCGTTACGCCCCTGGTGTGACACTTCACGACAAAGCGCGCAGCTGTGAAATTCGCAGAGCCTGAATGTCGAACCACTTCCCCTAATTGAGAGAACACAACTGAAATTAGTTGGGCCATGTATCCAGAACGCCCAACGAAAGACTGGTGAGACAAGCTCTTCTGGCTAAACCCATGGGAAAGCGACCCAGACGTCGTCCAAGGCCTAGGTGGAGTAACTGCATCTCCGACATTGCTTTGTCCCGTCTTGGTGTGGAGCCAGCAGAACTATCTGAAATTGCTATTGACCGTGAGGTATTCCAAATTCTCCTATGGATGTTGCCCCCGCAACCCTCACTAGAGGAAAAGCGAGCATGAAAATGAATGAAATGAATAACATTTACGTTAGTTTATTCACCGGTGTTTAAAAGTGCTCAGTTAGCGAGTGAACAAGTTCCTTAGACGGCTAGAATCGATTAATACGAACGTAGAGACGGCTAGGAATGATTTGCCTATAATTAATGATACCTTCCGCAGGAAATAAGATGTAAAATTAAGTTCAGGTACCGCTACTGTTGTGTCAGCGTCATTATGCGGCCCGTGAGTTACCTTGTAAGTCCTCATGTGGCCCACAGAGCAATTTGAGTTTGAGACCTCTGGCCTAGGGAAATGTTATGCCCAGGGGAGGGCTCGTGACTTTGCATGAGTCAGACAGTTTGCATGTGTCTGTTTGTCTGGATTCTGCTGAACATAAATGTATTCAAGCTGTGCTATCAAAGTGACAGCTTTATTAGGTTACGCTCATGGTGCTCTGACAATTTCCACAGGACATCAATTCTAGCCTTATTTAAAAACACACTCACAGCATAACGTGACACCGACTACAGGATTTAAAAATCTTTGCCATTCAGTAATCTTGAAAATAAGAGTCTTCCATAAAAGGAATGTGACCGTGTATTGCGCTATAGCCTACTATCGCACAAGAGAAATAATAGCACAAGTAAGAGAAAGTTGGCTTTGTTAATTTCACTGCACGAAGATGCAGCGAAGTACTGTTTACTTTGAGGCAACAGTGAAGTTTGCTCTCGCCACAGAGGCAACCGAATTTATGGGCCGTGCAGAAATTCCATGGCACGCACCCTACAATACTGTTCAAGTTTGAAGTGCCCATCATGATGGCTGCATGCAGCGTGTGAAAATACCTAGACTTAACAAAACCTTTCGAAGACGATGGAGGGCATTTAGCGGGTCTACCTGCTTGTCTCACTCGTAATGTTTAGTGAGTTCAAGATGTATTTATTTTCTTGCAATGTTTCTGTTTTGCCTCCACACACTGAGCCTAGCCTGCTTTCACACGTCTGTTTTGCTGTCTTTCTACTAAGTATCTTCACGTAGTATACATAGAGTTTTTGTTAATGCACGCCCTCCATAATTTGTATTTTAAGTTGTCTTCGCTCATTTTCTAATTCCTCACCTCACCACCCTCTACTTGCAATCTACAAAACAAACTTATCACCGATTTTTGATTATGGAAGCATTCTCATGACAACGGCTCCGATAGCGACAAACATCTGCCAGGTAAAGCGCAACTCTCCTCTGATAAAATCATATTAGGCTGTTTAAAAAGTACATCCTCTTCAGATGTACTACTTGATCTAAACCTTAAAACGTTATACCGTCGTAAAGAAATATCTATGCTCCGCTACTTTTTAAAATACTTTTTCATTTGGTACCCTGCCCATTCCTTATAAGTCTCTTTAGATCGTTCAGTGAATTTGTTCGCTACACTTTGCACCACAATCTAGAGCGAGATGTTCAGATTCCACTTTTTAAAAATCTGTGGTATTCAACTTTTTTATCCGTAAGGCCTGTAGCTTTTGGAATTCTCTCTCACTTAAAAATAAATCTTCTCCAAGCCACGCTAATTTCATGAATCGTTTAAAATCCTTTTACCACGTTGCAAAACATAGTACCCCCACCTTTTGGGAGTTAATGAGTAAATCCTCGTTTTTGTATGCTTCGCCTTGCCCACAGTCCATTATCAATAAAAAATCTCATCGCATCTGCGTTTGCGGTGATATTGAAACTGCGCCTCACCTTTTCTTTTACTGTAAATTTCATGATGCCGCACGAGCGATACTTTGCAATATGGTCTGTAAAATTTTTAATTTAGCCGATAACAAATTACCTGAGCACTTTGATTGTCTGAATAACGTTGAGTTGCTGCGTTTATTCTTATGTGGCCTGCCTGATGATGAGCCATCACATAACTCGGTGGCTGTGTTTTGCGCCGTAGATGAGTTTCTTAAATCTTGCGTAAGATTCTGACAATATCCGCGTAAGCTTGTGCATCATTTGTGTGAGATTCGCATTCTTATTCTGTATTTTTGTTTATATCAGCTCGTCGTGACACGAAAAGATTGCTGTAGTCAGGCTAATGTCTGTGGCAAAATTGTCGTTAAATAAATAAAAGTCTATTTATTTTAAATTACATATGCACGGCCGCATAAACTTTTATCGAAGGCCGCAGGTTGTGCACCCCTGGTTTAGACCGCACTTGCTCTGCCACTTTTCACTCCAAATCTAAAAAACACAGCAACAAACACAGACTTTATATGAGCAAGAAAAGCACCATGCAATGACCTTCAGTGGTTTTGAGTAGGTTTATTTTGTTTTCTGCAAGACAAGCATCAGACCACGACTTGAAACAAACGCGCGTAACAAAAACGAAAACGGCGAACGCGACATGATGCGTGTGTAACTTTGTTTCTGGACAGTGCCACGCAAGTAGAGTTTGGTTGGAAAAAACACAGACCTGTATCCAATAGACCATCTGACTTGTCGCGTATTTTCAGGGAGCATGTCAACAAAAGTGGGGAGCATGTAATCAGCATTGGATACTATCTTTGTTTTCTATGCGTTTGCAGAAATATGTGCCAATTTGACGCAAGCTTGAACCAGTCGCGCAGACTTGCTCCACATGGTTGGTGTTGGCGATACGAAGAACATTCAACTCTGGTCACATCATCGTTAATTTAGAATGTCACTCTACAAATTTTATCTCTGTGGGTAAATACTTAGCGGATGCAGGATGTGGTGCATAAACTGAAATGGAATGAAACCACTGGACACCAGGACTTATATTGCTGGTAGCTAAAAATCTTTGTCGGTCAAAGTTGAGTAGAACAGTCGTGACATCGGGGTTTGTTTCATGTTGCATGTTTTTTCACACAAAAAAATATTCAGAAAATTTGCAGATAAAGAAAAAAATAAATACGAAAGGCAGTGAGAACAGGAATATGTCAAAAAGGCAACAAGCACCGCCTTGGAAAGTAGAAATCCACACTAGATCGAGCAGCACGAAGACTTCACAGTTTTTACTTTCAAGATTTGAAGAAAGGGTGGCTCTGTTCACCTCGTTTCTATTATGGCATGGTAAGCATACAGTGTTTTACTGCGCTTAGCATGCGATGATGCCCGTGCTTCTCAACGAACAGATCAATGCAAGCGTTGAAATAGTGATGACGTGTTTCAGATCTGAAAAGAAAATTGCGATTTTGTAAATAGGTTGCTATGAATTACCTTCATAGTATTGATGCCATTCGAAGAAGACATTTTTGCACGAACGAACACTGACATGTTAAAGAATGAATATTGTACCACAGTGTTTTTAATCTTTTCAATGTCGCATTTCAAATTAGGCCTTTTATCTATAAAATGACCATTAGGCGAAATCTTTCATAATTTTTGGAAGTGTTGCGTTGATATCATAACGTAAAGTCAGCTTGAAAAATTTTACAAAGAAAGTTTTCAAACATAATTTTGCATTACACACTTTGTGTTGTCGCAAGATCAATCACACTGTGATGTAAAACGTCTCAACACTAATAACGTTTCCCTTGAACACATATTGATGGTGCTTGCAAGCGTATAGAGAAGAGATTTAAGAACATTTTAAGAACTTGACTTTGTTCTCTGAAAATTTTGAGAAAAAGTCCCCTTACCCAAACAACGTGTCCAGCAACTGGGCCTTGGCTCTTCGGTCCCTGTTTCGGGCATCCCGGTTGGTGAGGCTGGATTCGGGAGATCGCCGCAGACGCTTGAGAAAAACTCGAGCACTTTCGTCGGCGACTTCATCGGCGCCGCTGGCTGCCTTTGCTTTTGCGTAATCTGAGTTTCTGCAACAGAATGCCAAACGATTTAGTAAATATTGCTCTAGAAAAGCGCGCATAGAGACTGAAAACTTTACAGGTGAAGACAACAACAATCAAGGAAGATACGTGGTAGTCTGAGAGCTGTAAATGTTCAAATTCTAAATAAAAATCGAGAAAGCAATAACACTTTTCACACTTATGCTTCTGCAAATATCACATGCTTGTACGTTGCTAAACACCGCAAGAGTAGTCACCTTGCTATTGAAGCAGCTTCTGTGAAAGACAGCAGAAAACAAACCACGAGTGTTGTTGAAACCACGCAGAGGGCTTTGCTCGCCATTGTAACTCCCCAAAATGTTTCGACGGATTTCAAAATGCTGCGCTTTTTCTGGTGCAATCGACTTTGCTTGCCTGTTTTCTTTTTTGCAACAGTGGTGCAGTAAAAAGCAGAAATTATTCACAGAGGAATTTTCCTCGGCACAACTTCGCTGGTTTATCGACTAAGTTAGTTATGCCTCACACGGACCAGGAGCCCCTATATATACGAAATGACTGGCTTGGTAAAGTATTTTTTCGTGCCCCCTTTTTTCGCGAAGTGAAGGCGCGACGGCGCGAGCGCATTGAATTTCGCCAAGAGTTTGAAGCACGTGCGAACAGGATTGCGTCACGAACAGCAACGTCATTCCCGCTATCACAGACATGATCACTGCGACACACTCAATGAGCGTCCTCGAACGCGGCAAAGTGATAAGCCTGTTTAAGCGACCACCATTATTGATTTTTCGCAGAAATTAGTCACTTCAATTTCAAAGCATAAGCTTTGCAAGCAGACCTGCCCCTTACAAAGCAATCCAACAGTCGCGGCTCGTTGAAAGCTGTTTGCAAATATAAGCACTTGTTTGACCAGGAACCTCATGCCATGTGACTAACACCACTTGTTTCAGGAAGAGATGAATTGAATTCCGTCCTGGAAGCACCCTCGTCTATATTGATGACCCCGACGATTGTATTATCGGAGCCGATTTTAAACTAACGTTTGTCAAGGGCTACTGTATTACGCAACTGCTCACTTACGAGTGAGTGCTTTAGGTTATTTCTGCTCCACCATTTTGATCTGTGATGACGTTGCCGTCTGGGCATTCAAGGACACGCCTGCCCTGCAGTGTTTCGTTTGCTCTTTCGACCACAATCAGCTTGCTTGTTTCCGTTGTCGTCAGCAGGGTTATAAAAATATCGATGGGTGTATTTATCGACGATCTATCAAAATCGGGCACCTGAGCTGGATCCGCTCCCTCAAGGTCGTTGACAGCAATCTCAAGGGTGTTCAATTAATTAATAAGGAGCTTATCCAGAAGGGTTATTCAGTGAAAGCAATTTGTTTTCGAACAAGAAAAGGTGCGCATGCTGCTCTGAAAAAATCGGTTCCAGGATTTGCTAATCAAACGACACATGGGATAGGAAACACTCCCGATCAAACTTGAAAGAAATTCATTCATATTTGAAGAAGCCGCTCTTGTATTCTTCTAAATTTTGTTGTCACGAAAAAATAAACTAATTCTTTTTGTGCAATTTAGGTTCCCGTCAAATATTATGTTTGCATCTTGGACATTATATTTTAACGGTGGTTTGTTGATCGATTATGAGCGTTTCAAATCAACAATCACTGTGGATTTCATCAAAATTATTTTGGTCGAAAATTCGATTAAGAGGTTTTCTTCAACACAAAAAACTTAACAGCTCTAGACAATCAACATCTCATAAGTTAAAGATTTTCTTTGGCCCCACAACGGAAATAGAAAAGTAGTAGGCCTAATCATTTTCAAAAGGAATTTTCTTTAACGGAAAGTCTGGCTACGCAAGCGAAACCGTGCAGTAGGCGTTTATGAAAAAAAGAGGAGAAAAGCAAATTTTTCGTTAAACATCAAATGAAGAACTTGCTGCCACTCTATCTCTTTTTGAATTGATCTCATGCGTGAGTCGTTCTAATGGTGTGTGTGGACCTTACGAGTAACAACTGTGGCATTTCAATTGGTGAAATTTACTCAGGGCCCGATTGCCTGTCGCAATTACGGTTATAAAACAATAAATAAAAAGGAAAAACAATTGCGTAAATCCAAGACTGGACTTGATCTTGTAACTTTCAAGTGTTTGGACAACCATGACCAAACGTTTGTAAGGCTAGCTTTACCCATTCTGTATTTTCTTCTTCGCTTGGTTAAGGCAGTATGATTTTCTGCTTGAAACAAAGTAAACGAAAGCATAAAATGACAACCTAGCGAAAGAAATCTTTCCACATATAATGTTCTTTTTAAAGCTACACTTAAATTTTCAACAACCTGCTACTTGCAGGCAGTTTGCTCACATGTTGTTCGAATATCAAAAGATTTAAAAGAGTGTAAGAGATTTTGCAGGTTGCAATGTAAGTTCGTTGAACGTGAGGTGTGTGAAAATTTGTGAAAATTAAAATAGCTGAAACAAAACAAATTTGCAAATAGCTACCCTTAATGTATGAGGTGATGAAATAACATTTAAGAAACCGGAAGTTTTTTTGGAAAACCTGTCTAAATTTAGCGATAGCAACTTAACAGTAGTGAGTAACACTTGTCACTTGCGTAATTTCACTGCAATACTTGGGAAATGACTATGTTTAGGTATTGCTGTTAAACCTATTTTGTATCGGCAGTGTCTTGGCCAACGAGGAGTTCTATCTCACCCGTTCTACAGTATTTAGATAAAATGAGCGTGGTAGTCATTCCTTGATACCACGAGTACTGGGAATTGATTCGAAGAACTATTTTTAGCTTATGGGTGAGCGCATACCTTCGCAAAATTGTTTATTTTTCTTGCAACTAAGATTGCTTTGTGACCTGCACCTTCGGGCACGCTGTTGCACCGGTTTTTGCTCGCCGTAACTTGTAAGTTTGGTTCGCCAGCTCACCGAACATGGTACATTTGTCTCCTAAAGCTTTTGATGTACCCGGGAAGACTGTCGGCACGGTATTTCCGAATTGGCTTTTTCTTCATTGTAATGGCGCTACACCACTTCCAGGAATGCGCTATGCGTACTTTCCAAATCACCTTACGCCAGGCGAATCGAAAACTCTTTCTAGACAATACCATGAGTTACTTTTGGAAACCCGCGCTCGAGAATAAATTTTTGAGTCAGCAGTGCAATTTGGGGCTGGCGTTGCTTATAATGTACGATTATTTGCATAAACAGATGTAAGGTATGAAATAGGATATACTGTAAGAACGCTAACTGGACGTCCATTCGACTCAATTGCATTCCTGCTACATCTAGAAGCAATGCGTTTTCTGATTTGTCATCTAAAAGGTTTTCAACAGTCAACTTCGCAATACAGTCAGCCCCGGTTAATAAATCCACTTCCATGCCAAACGTTTTGGGATCTAATAAGCGGCGGATTTATAGGTGCAGCAAAAATTGGAATTAAATAAACAGTCATGTACAGTATGCATTGTTCAATCACTGCACGTTACGGTTTTCAGAAAATGCTCAACAGGCAATTCATTTGCAAAACACATACTCTCTACATGAAATATTCTAGCAGTTCGGCGAACAAAACCTGAGAAAAATTGGAATGAATACTGGATTTATAAACTGGCGTTTTCTGTCGTCCCAACTTGATTTGGATTTAATAAGCGGCGGATTTATCATCCGTGGATTTATCAACCGGGGTCTACTGCACGTACTTTTCGGACACAAAAGGGTTGGTAGTGGGGTATTTCGATGCATTTGGCATTTCGAGTCCTCCTTGGGCTGGCTCCACCGCGATCCTCCCCAGAAGAAAAGCGAGCATGATATTTAATGAAAAAAGAATTTCCATGCAGCTAATGTAGACGGACATTAAATGTGCAAACGTTACTTTTGTTGAGTCAAGGTTCACTCTCCCCTAGTCTTTGCATGATTGACTGTTTCTCTAAGGTCTAAAGCATCGACCCACGGTTTGAAGTACATTCTAAATGAACACTCCCCGCCAGGGGCGTACCGAGGTTAGATGGCGCCCGGGGCAAGAAAAAAGTTTGGCGCCCCCATGTTTGAACCTGAGGTCTTTTGGGAATAAATTTACCGTACTGACGAAAGTAGTTACGATATTGTTGGGAATTTTCGTCACCCCCTGTGAATCGGCGCCCGGCGCATTGTGCCCCTTTCGCTACACCCCTGCTTCCAACGAAATTAAAGGAATGACAAATGCAAAATAATTTGAATTTTCACAGAAACGAAGTTATTCGACTTCCGGGACAGAGAGACAAGTCTTTTAGGCTTATTAGTTTGTTTTTACGTCGTTGCAGATTTTATTACAGGCAGCACTGTTAGACGGTTCTTTTGTAGGGTAAACGTTACGACCAGATGGGGATACAGCAAAGCTTTGGTGTAAAAGCCAATGCCGACGCATTTCTTGCATTGCACTGCAAAGCAGGGTATAGCCAACCTTGTATGATCCACGATCTACTTTTAAATTAACCAGCCTTCCGAAATCTACCAGTCCAAACCCACACATCGTTTCCACTAAGCGGTAACTAACCTCAAGACATTGTTTCTTGTTGTCACACTACTATCCTAGACATTATATCGCAAACTCTCGCTCTCTCAAACACACGATCAATTGGAAGAGGCTGTAGAAGACGTTTCATTTATCTATCACTGCTCGTGGTCGACTTGGGGTCAGACCGCAGTTTGTCATTAGATCGCGGTGGACTGGTTGGGCACTCCTAGTGTGAAGTTATTGGGATGAGAGCCACGTATATCTGTTTCGTAAAAGGCTGGAAAACAAAAGTCTTGCTCCAACCGATAAAGAATGTTATTGTAGTATTTGCGGGGGTTTAACAACTGCATTTTAAATGCAGGAAACGAACGAAGCGCACAAGACAGTCTTATCTTTCAGTTTTAATCATTTGACAGCATGTCATTAATACATGCTTTTTAAATACTTCAAAGTTTAGTTCGAGACGGCATTTTAGGCTATGTATGGGAATATTGATGGTATTAGGTGTTAAACAAAAAAATGCAAATGTGTATGTGCGACTGACAAAAACGTGGAAGACAAAGGTTTTAAATGAGGATAAGTGAAGTGCGGGCAGCTGATATGTTCTGCAACAACGAGTTGTTGCTAAGAGCAGGAAAAGGGGTTTTAATCCGAAATTTTTGTGACCTTGGTCAGTCAAAAGATGGACCAAACCATATATACACTTGGCAATTGGCATACTAATTTTGATCATTTTTATTTGACACCTATACCATTGTACACCTCTATTGAAAAGAATATATTAGTAAAAACTATAATTTGAAATAAAAGTGTATTCTAAAAACAAACCCCAAAATCGTTCCAAATTACTAATCTGAAAATGAGCCCACAACGCACTAAATATAACGTCGAAAAATTGGTTGCAACCAGCATAGCGGTCCAATTTGCAGCTTTTTTTTGTTACAACAGAGCTCTTTTAATCCTGCTGAAGTCTGAATATATTATGGCAATTAGGAAATATCTTATTTGCCATGGTTAGTTTTCGTACTTACGTCAAAATCAGAATTCACATACTTATCAACTTCCGTAATGGATGTAAATAGATCAACAAAATTCATCGCCCTGTTTAAATCTATCACTAATATGTTTTTGCAATGCAATTACTGGTCAGTTGTCGTTTGTCTGGGTATGATTAGGTTTTCCTTTTCTGCTTTTCTATTCTTCCTAATGTGTGTCTAGCGTCTTTCACAGCAAAGTTGTAAGTCTGTATTTCAAATAGGATCCAGTTGTTTAATATTTCAACAAATCATTTGTCTTTTTTCAAATTGTAACAACAATGCTACGTGCACCCAACAGGAATTTTTGTACCACTTTTTCCTTTAGAAAATTTTTTAAAGCTTTTGCCACTGAATTCGAAACAATTGAGAAAGTCTATGTATAGACGCTTTATAATGTATAGATTCGAAATTAAAAAACTATGTCCTTTTTGATTTCAAAATGGTACAGTACAGTTTTTCAGTAAAGGATGATTCTGGTCTTTTAGTAGAGACCGCTCTGCTTTACATCTTTTCTTATTGTTTGGCCAAGTCGGTTGAAGTTTTGATTATGACTTTAAAATGGTGTGCTCAGCCATAAAAAGCTTTATAGTTACGATGATGGTTGATTTCTACATAATAGGCTACACTTGTGTGATCAAAACTTGCAGATACAGTATTCGTGAATTGTTGATGCTTAAATTGTTGCAATATATTGTTTTGAAGTCCGCATCGCTGAAGCATCAAAGTGCCGATGCTGCTGTTACTCGCAAAAATAATTTTGTCCTTCAACTCAAAGGGAAGGAGGGAAAATACGTCGTCATGTTCCTGTGATCCAACGTCCCTGATTTTGTGTAATTGCAAGACTTATGTTCGAACTCTGGTGTATAGTAATCAACGTTGTAACAGACGCAACCAATCGTTGCTCAGTGGGACCTGTAGCACTTGTTGCATTAGTGAGAAAGTTAGCAAAAGTTTTGTCTTGACCAGTAGCAAATTTTATTTCAAAGGAATATTCGTTAACGAACCGAATAATCATACGCAAACCAGGTATATCAAAAAGAATCTGGGAAGGAAACGCATCATATAGTTGAGACTTCGCTTTGGTCAAATACTGTGCATGACAGCTGACAGGTAAAAGCGATTTGTTTACATCAACGCGAGGGCGGATCCAGGGGGGCGATTGGGGCGATCGCTCGAAAGTAACTTAATTCACGATAATTTGTACAATTCTGAAAACAGCATTCGCGATATAAGGCCATTTTGCCGTCCATTGTTTTGTCACAGCAGTGTTGTTAAGTATACTTCATCTCTCTTGCAGCAGCAACGCCGTTGTGAGATTGACTACAGGGTCCCGACATAGGGAAGTACCGCCCCGGGACGAGTCGAAAAGTGCCGCCCCCCCAAACCACGGGTTAAAGTAAAGTCAAGTCTTTCAGGACGGAATTATTTCATAACAATGCATCATCAGGCTGGAGTTAAATTTTGAAACTTTCGCTGAAATGAAATTCCGGGACATTTTGCTAACCGGGACGGGACACAGAGACAGACGTTTAAACCGGGACAGTCCCGGCCAAACCGGGACGTATGGTAAGTCCAACCTTAACCAAAATCTAAACCTAAATCTAACCT
>JGI24022J15233_10008587_pt1 | contig 11423 bp, 5 predicted proteins | sample Ectturendosymbi2_FD_15233 | JGI IMG/M metagenome (IMG submission 15233)
GAAGTCTTCTAGTTTGCACTGAAAAAAAACATTTTAGATTTGGGGACGGGGTTTTCGGTGGGTGGGGTTAGAAAAAGGGTAGGTTTGGCTTTTTTTTCATCACCTCCACAAAGGGCCAAAATTTTGGCTCAAAATTTGGTTGTATTCTAGGCTGGAATATGAAGTTTTAGAGGCCTAGATCGACTTCATGGCGTTTCTGGTGCCCAAGTTAGGGCCAAAAGACCCCAAATCGTTGAGGACATGGCTGCGTAATTTCAGGGGATCTCCCTAATTAAAATCCGGAAGTTTGGCCATAACTTTTGATCCAGAAATGCTAGAAAGTCTATCAAACCCTCTAAAGACTCGTATTGAAGCCTAGAATCCAAAAAAACTTTGAGTCATCAAATCTGATGGCTGGTTCGGCTCCCCGGAAGTGACGTCATTATCCAAATGTAAACAAATATGCATAAACATCCTCTCAATATGTAAACATCAACAGAAAACCTGAGATCTCAAGCTGAAAATTTTTTTTCCAGTCTAAACTACTAGTCTTCACGAAAGTTTAGAGGGTTTGAACAGCTCTCTAGCCTACTCTAACGGCGAGTAATGGCCATATCCAAAAGGGGTGTTATTCCACCCTGGTTACCTTTTTTAGGGGTAGGATTTTTGACTACTTTTTGTTTTTTGTGGCACAATTTTTGATCCAGATATGCTAGAAACCCAATCAAGGGCTCTAAAAACTCGTAAGATAGCCTAGTTTCGTGAAAATACTTGGGCCAAAATGTGAGCTCATTCGATGGGCGTCCAGGACCGTATAAAGTAGGCCATAAAAACGCGAAAGCACCCCCACTTGTGACGCCCCCCCAAGAGAACCCCAAACCCAAAACTGAAAATGTTTTTTTTGACTCGGAACTACTAGACTTGCTAGACTTGAATCTGTAGAGGGTTTGAACACCTCTCTAGCTGCAGCAGCTGGCGAGTTATAACCAAAAACGTACTCGCCCATTTGTTGGCTTTTGCGGTCGTTAAAGGGTTCGCGCAAACGCCGTGCTTCCAATCTTTCAATGAGAAAAATTTTGAAAAGCAATTAATCACGTCGAAAAAAGTTGTAAAACATGAAGTTCATTTTCTACCCATAGGTAGCAGATATTTACTTTTCCTTAAAGTATGGAAACATATGTATTTATTAATTTTGTTGTTCACAGATGACTAGGATTGACTTAGTCCGATATAGACCCTAACTCTGCACCAAGAAAATGTCTTCACTTTTCTACTTAGCGTTAAAACCCTGTTTGAAAATATCTGCAGGAAATCCTAACGTGCGGTGAAAGACACATAAAATTTTATTAGCTGTTTTGTACGTGTAGCAGATTGACCAGATCGCCGTCTTTACAACGGAAAAGAGAAAGAAAAGGAAAAATTTTCTCCGTTTTATCAACAACAGCGCATCATACCCTCAATGGCTGCTCCTGCACTTAAGTAGCAAAAGTTGACATGTCGCCAGCCTATTGTTCGTAAACGTGTGACGTAGTGAAGTTGACGAGTTACCTTGGAAATGGTAGCATGCGCGCCACTGTCGACCCAGTTAAGTTTTTACAAGCGTCGCCTCTACGTTGCGAGTTCGGGACTGTCGAGGAAAATGAAAATGTGATTCTCAAAGTTAATAATCGTCAATGATTTTGGAAAGCTAAAGATTTTACATAAGTGTACACCAAAACTCAAGTTTTTTCTACTGTGCTTCGCTGCGCACTTGTGCATCTCAAGTGGTCAACGTAAAGCAGTTCAGTTATTCAAGTGTTGCACATTCAAGTCAAAGAAGCAAAATATGCACTCATACTGGAAGGCGTCGAGTCAAAACTGTCGTGGAAAACGTTTGTAATGAAAGGTTTCATAGTGATTTATTAGTTCTAAGTACAACCTTTTGATTGATCGGGAGATAACTCGCGGTGTTATAGCGGAGCTTTACGAAAGAATTCAGTTCACCGTTTCACAAATAAAGGCTACCTTAATGCAGATGTTAGCGAGATATGCCTTTTATCACATACCTTAGGAGAGCGTATGGCACACGTGAAGTTTTACTCAATTTTTGTGTTGTAGAATCGATGATTGCTAAATTGCTTGTAACTAGTTGCGCGTTGCAATGCAAAATCATTACTGCAGATGGAATAAATGCAATTTTTTAAAGAAAAAGCCTATTTGCACTCAGCGATAAAGGTTACTCTTGCTCACGATCCAAAGATTCGCACAAATGTTCCTGTTTTACAAGTTGCTTAAGTCTGGACGCTGGACTCATTGGAGCCCGCAGTATAGCTTGTTCGATTTCTAGTACAGTAGAATAAAGACAAACAAAGACAATGAATCAGCATATGCCATTTTGAAAACGCAAGTGTTTCCACAACATGTTTGAGATACCCGCAGACTTTAAATACGCCATCTATTCTTGGTATTTTGCAGGTATCAATGGACATAGTGCAACTGAAATGTTACGTATTGTTATTTTTAGTTTAAGCGTGCTGCTTTTTGCTTTTAACGGCTTTGCTTCAGGTAAGAAAACGTTTTAAAAACAATGTGCTGATGACGGTAAATCAATGAATTCTTGTTAAAACACAATTCTGAGTGATATCAAGCTAATTGTGTTCACGTAATAGGTATTACCAAAATACTCTTTGGTAAATTAGGTGGCTGTATGAGTTATTTAAATTTTAGAAACAAGCAAGATTAGATGCTATGGCCCCGGTAAAAAGAATGATATGGTACATTTAGTCCAGTGGTTCGCAAAGTTTTTTTCTTATTCTCTGCAAAGCCAAACACTGGCAATTCCTCCCCTTCAAAAATCGCAAAAAAGATAATGACAAAAATTTCACACTACCTACTGTGAAGAAACAATAGCCAATTATGAGCCAAAGAGACTCTTTTATGACGTCAGTCACTGCAGTTAAAGCAGCTTGTCCTTTCGTCCTGTAGATATTCCCATCTACACCAACATCGTTGTGCAGTTTTTGTGTGTTGAACAAACAAATAATAAAAGCCAGAAATTACAAATTCCTCCCTTACTGAGCCAAGTGTCACCCGTTTGAGAACCACTGATTTAGTTAAATCTGTTAACAGAACTGAAAATAAAGTAAAGAAAAAAATTAAAAAATTGTCTGAAGAACATTTTTTGTCCAAATAAAAAATGTTTAGCAGACCGTAAGTTCTTTCTTAGCAATGGAACCGTTGGATATGTTGCAAATATTTGTTCAAAAGAAGAAACACCTCAACAAACGCAAAACTGATTAAGGAATGTTACTACAAGTTGCCGTGACTTCAAAATGTATGAACATAGATGCTAGGCCTGCTTTAGGTCCGCCAAGGTATAGTAGGGCTGACATGTGTTTGAATACTGCACTCTTTCATTTTAAATCTTCTTTTCTGTGTTATTGCTTCTGTGTTTGTCATTGCAATTTTCCCGCCTTTGCATTCAGCGCAGTGTCCTCATCGGGATTTACCAGCGGCTGAGAGAGTTGGGCGGCCATGCAGGAAAAGTTGTGCCAAACACGACAACACTCCTCATCAACACAGATGTAAAGGAGGCAAGGAATGTAAATGCGATCACGAATGTGGTTATTCCTGCATTAAGCGAGGTACGTGCATGCTAATCATTTTGCCTGATGGTCGTAATCACTTCTGAATAATTACAGTATTTCAAAAATTATCAACCGATTTTTTCCGGGATCGGTAACAGAAGCAGTATTACGAGGAGGTTTCAAAGCACGTTACCGTTTTCAGAAGCGTCAATAGTTCTGCTGGGTCCATACCAAGATGGGATCAACAGGCTTGTCCATGGGACACTTTTTTCTATCCCATGGGAACTTGGGACTTTCTCAGCCCACTCCGAGTGATTCCCACCAACAAGTGATGCGAAGTACGTTGTACTGTATGTGCAGTGTACGTCTAGCGGAACTAGACTTTACAGAGCTGTGGATAAGGGACTCCTATCCCTCCATCCAGGAGGACCGATAACAAATGGGTTACCCCATTTTAGTTTTCAACACAAGAGGTCCCAATAGCCTTATTTTCGTGTCCTCACATCTCTATACCATGCCACTGAGTTTCTACGTCTGATACTGAATGCGTTAAGAGCATATAATAACGGCATTCAATTTTAGGGTGACGTTAAGATGATTTACGATGGGACATGGGATAAATTTGGAATCCACTGTCTTATCCCACAGGATAAATCCCTTGGGAATCCCATTCCCATGGACAAGATCAAGCTAGGTCGGTGATGTGATTGTGCAACCTTGTCCTTGAGCAGTCTCCTGGTATATTCCCCTTGCATAAAGCTACCAGGAGACGCTTTGCCAAATTTTCAGCTAATCTGAGAAAAAATCTTCAACTGGTTGCCTCGGCTGCAAATGTTACATCGTGTTGTGAACACTCAATTCATGGTCATTTTGCCAACATTGCCATCTTTAACTTCCTCAGTCATAGATGCATCGTTAGATACTGTATAACACTACCCAAGCACAAGTTTTTATGTCTGTCAAGGAAGTATCCTTAGGCTTGGTGCCAGTGGGAGGATCGGAGCAAATGGTCAAGTGATAGAGCATTTACCTGATGCACGAAAAGCAGAAATGCTGAACAGCCTTATAACGAAAATCACGGCCAAAGAAAACGATACAAATGACGTATTGCAAACGTTTACCTGATAATTTGGAAGATTATGTTCAGTACCCGGTGGGAGCAAAGCGAAAAATCATGTAGAATTTGGTTGTCACAAGGTCGTTTGTGTTGGTCAAGGAGACATAGTGTTTGTTGAAGAGGCACAGCACTCATAGTGACTTGGTATTCCTGCTGCATTTACTACAAAGTAATCAAGTGACCTACAGATCTAGAAAAAATAGGACGAGCGCATGTACACTAATCGTAACACCATGAGTAGGTGTGCAAAGCGAGTATAAGGAAACTTTCTCATCTTTTCTAAATGTAGTTAAAATATTTAAGTAAGATTGAAAACTATGAAGTTTGTTGAAATGTATTGGGGATATATGTAACAATATCATAAATCCACTGTCTAACTCTTGTTTAGTTTCAACTGTTTGAAATTATCGCAATCAGAAGTAAAACTTCAAGAGCAGTAAACTAAACAAATATCAAAACTGGAATCCTAGTTGCAAGCTTGATTTGGCTTACTGCGACTACGGAAACTTTTAATGATAATAATGATATTTTTATATTTGCAAGCTCCGATTTCAATCGCAAATTTTTTCTATATTTGTTTTTCAAACTACACAGCGCTTCCCACTCATTTGTGCAAAGAAACCAATTTCATCAACAACATGTGTACAGAAATAGTTAAAAATATTATGGCCGCACGTTTGATTTCATAACCAGAAAACAAGTCAAGGGAAATTGTTCTGAGATAATACTTACACAAAGCCTTCTACGCACTAGTAACAAATCGCATCTTCAAGACATTGTATGCAAAATTGACAAAACTGAAGTTGGTCGTTTCAGGAGTTGGTTCAATTTTTCATCACAATTTTTTGCAGGGAAGGAATGTCCGAGCTTGCCTGAAATAGCGTTCATGAGTTATATCAACATAACTAGAGGTTCATACAATGAACCAGCTCACCCGCCCTACTTGTACGATGACAAGGCTTCATACGTATGCCAGCCAGGTTTCAAGGTTCACAAGCCGATTGTTCATTGGTGCCACGGAAGAGCCGGATGGACTAATGGCCGAGAATCCATTTGTGTCCGTAAGTTGATTCTTTTTCGACAAAGAATGCATGTACGTATTTTCATGAAGTACTTTTTTTGCAAGTTGATACAATGCTCTTAATGAACATCTGGAATTAACACTATAGAATGCCCGGAATTTTGATTCACCTGGAAAGCGGAAGGAGTCATTTTGACTTCCTGCTGTTTCTTATGTAACAGTACTGTGATTGCGGATGTAGAATAGCTTTTTAAGATAGCACAGTTAGACGTATTTTTCTAAAAGCAATTTCACTGAACAAAGCGAAATAATCAACAAAACAAAAAGTCGAAAAATCCCAGAATGCCGAAAAAAGGCACTTGTTACCTTGAGGAACTGTATTTCACGCACAGACGTGTTTCAGCAGCGCACTTTCCGCACAGTGACTTGTTACACTTATGGCAGCTGACCGCTGTGCGGTTCGTTTTAAATTCGCTCTTCAATGGACAGTATTTCGTCATGTTATTATGACTTTCACCGGATTTTTGTTCTTGCAACCGTCTTTTCTTAGTGTTGTTCCTTTCCTCTATGTCATAGTTTCCCAACCTTTTTTAAAGCTGACAACCCTTTCACAAAAATAAGGTGGCGTTCATAACCCTCGTTTCACAAGAAAGAGTAGAAATCACAGAAAGAGTCTGATTTTCCAGAATCTTCATTTTTTAAATTACCACTCGTATTACGTAGGCTTACTGACAGCACAACAGCAAACACTCAGTCGTACTGTTTAACTGCCATACGTTACTGCTCCTCAGAAACAAACCTAGTGATTTTTTTGTTGCTGCTTATCTGAAATTATCTGCTCATACCTTGACACACAATTACCCAGAGCATCGCACAAATCGTTCCAGAGATTCATCGGGTTCCAATACTTGTTTTTGAAATGAAGTAGAGAGGAAAATCCAAATTTACATTGCTGCAAAGGGCATTCAAATAGACAGGGCTTTTCTACTCAATTTCTGGTAACTTTGCATAGTCGAACACCAGAAACTTTCGATTTCTGTTGCATCAAACAACAATCTCGCCATAATTGCACCATAAATGTGGAAATATCACAAAATTCTTGCAATCACATTACCGGCCATCTTCAGGGTGGTAACCGCAACGTGAAGCAGAAATAGCAATGCACGCATTTAACAAATTAAAGTGTTAATTTAGTAATGTAAGCTGGAATAATTAGGCTGCATAATGATCTTTTGAGTAATAGCACTTGCAATCTTTCATAAATCTCGGCTATTTTGAAGCAAAGTACATCCAAGGATATACAAACTCTCATCCTCGAAAATTACATTTCGGCCCCCAGGGGTCAGAGAACCCCCGGTTGGGAACCGATGGTAACCGATGAAACCCAGATAACTCATCAGCCAACTGCTGAAGAAAAACTATTCTGGGTACATTGTTCTTTGTGAACACCTAAATGATCAATGAATTTATAGCCACCAAGTCCAGTGTGTTATGAAGCGAATACATAGACCATGTGCTGGTGGAGGTTCTAACCGTATATTTCCTGGCCATTTGATTAACAATATCAGCACCATATTTTTGTCGTTGTAAGCCTTATCACTTTCTGGGATTTTGTTGGTTTTATTCACAACGGTGATGCTTGAGTGGAGAATAAACAGATTTTTCTTAGCCTTACCTTGATAAACAGTCATCGTTATACCACCAGATTTATAACGTGTGGTGGAGTGAAGTAACCCTTTCATTGTGATTCACTACTGCACATACGTCTTTGTGGATTTTATCCACTGCTATCTCAAAGCTGGTTTCGTTTTTTTAACTCTATGGACAATTTCATTGAGGTGAAGTGATTGTCGGTTGTCACGTTCCTCCGTTTGTTGAGGTACGACTTTAACAACAGCATGACGACCTGGTAGGAGACGCGTTCATCCCTAGAATGGGTTTTCTCATTGCCAACGTACGGAAACCCATTTGACACATACTTGCTCTCTTTGTCCACAGATAGCCAATATTTCTGCCCATATTTGTCCGACTTTGACCCCATAAACCAGGGCTGTGGACACGGAAATTTCGGTCTCCGGCTGCAGCTCCAAAGGTTTAAATTGTTTGACTCCGGCTCCAGAACGTTTTGGTCCAATGAAAACTAAAAACAATTGTATTATTTGAACAACTCTCTTGTCCCACAAAATATGACTGTTGAACGAAACTTAAATTACAGGCTCTGGCTCCGGATCCACCACCTAAAATTTTTGGCTCCGGCTCCAGCCATCCATAATTGCTTGGGCTCCGGCTCCACAGCCCTGCCATAAACTGTGTACATGAACATCTACATTTGCTGTGGAAAATCTGTTCATCCACAATGATAAAAGCCTCGGGTGTGTAGGCCTAACATAAAATGCAATTCTCTATGAACCTCTTCCACACAACCCAAATAAGAGCAGGTTTGTCTGTATTGAACCTTTGGGACTAATCGGACTTTTTGTCAAAGCGGAGTAAACGTAAAATTTTGCAGAACTGGTTCCTTGATATCACTTATTTGCACAATGGCACGTTCCAATTTTGAGTCCAGAATGTGATATGGAATGTCATTTGATTCTGTTATTCCTCGCGCATACACAACAACAATGAAGCTTTAGTGATGGTGCACTTCCGGATGTGTTCCAATATAAACTTGTTAATAAATAAATGCCAAGCGCTTGCAGGCCTTTCAGCCTGTGTGTTTCTACGCGCTTAAATCATAGGGCCAGGACATTGCCTCAGGATATTGTGATATGCATGTCTGCCTATGGAATGGTCACTGACTTAAACTTTCTTACGTTTAGTGTCATCCTTTGCAGTCAACACTGTACCATCGTCATCATTTGTTATCCAACTCACTTTATAAACCGCTCGTGCTTGCACCCTGTTTAACCAACACAAAAAAACAAACGCAAGTTGAAAACACACAAAAATAGAGACATGAAAACTCCATGTGCAACACGTACTTCTTGTGCAGTTTTTCATCTTGACCAGAAAGAGCTAGATTCGTCTGCTGCTGGAAAAAAATCATCATCTGCATCAAGGCCGCTTTCCAGAAGCGTAACTAAAGGTTTGAGCCAAGGGGTAAAATTAGCTGAAAGTGGTCCACTTGTCAACGTAGGAGGGCCACTAGCCAACACTCAGAAAACACGTTAATATCTGATAGTGAATACGGATGTCGTGGATGTCTATATTGGTTAACAATAACGAAAACACCCTGATGAACGCAAAAAAACTAGTAAAAAACAAAAAATACTAAATATTGAAATGTCAACTGAAGAGGGCTCTGTTATTGCATTTAGCTTGCCATGCGCGGCTCGCCGCCCAGCCCACGGTTAGTTACGCCATTGCTGCCGCCATCCTCATATTGAGACATAAAAATATTTATCGCAATTTACCACGTTCTCGTGTGCCTTCTAGACTTCTTCAAACGCGACGCGCTAGCTAATAAACCACGCCGCTTGTTGCCAGCGCTGCTGTTTATATTTACAAGAGCGTACCCTGGCTTCAAAACCAAGGCTCCCATTGCTCTTTTTTCCACTTAGATCTGTTTTTTTTCGAGTCCATCTGGGTGTCTAGGTTTAAATATCAAAAATCCTGTAAAATCTGGTGTTTTTTGAAGATATAAAACTGGGAATTAGCTACAGTGAATCTAGTAGTGCAGTGAATATATCTTCTGGTTATTACAGTGTTCTCACAGGATCATCAGGTGAAAAAAGTATTAGTGAAACGAAACGTGTTCGGTCGGTTTCACACCCTCACACCAGTTGCAATATCAAATAGTAGGCCTACTGTATGTTGCTTGCGATCTCGTAGTCAGCCGCAGTTGTGCGTACAACAAAACTAACATTTAGTAGTAACAACAATTAAATAACATACGGTTAGGCTACATAAAAAGTGAAAGATTTGAGTTGGGTGGACAATGTAGGCCTATAAGGAAATTTATCAGACGCCAGTTGAACAAATAGTTAAACAATGTTTAAGTGTGAATGTTCAAATTTCTTGGTTGCCCTATGCAGTGGTGGTCTTAGCAGTTTTGGGGTCCCTGTACACAGAGCCGTATCAGCCGCACTCCATGCCTCCCAATTGGGGGGACCCCACGTTGTCACAGGGGACCAAAATTCTGATCTGTCACCACTTAGCACCTCAAAGAAAGCTTCGATCCCCCAAATTGAAATACGAAGCACTAGAAATCAGGGAAATTGGGGGTCTTTGAAATAAAAGTCCTTATATATTACAGTTATTTTGGGCCCCTTTGAAAGCAAGGTATTTACACATTACAATTGCTGCTGGGGGCCGCTTTGAAAGCAAAGTAGCCTACTTGTACATTACAGTTGCTATTGGAAGCCCTTTGAAAGCGTAGGACTTGCACATTACAGTTGCTATTGTAGTCCCTTATGAAGCAGAGTGCGTACATAATGCAGCTGCTGTTGGGCGCCCTTGTAAAGCAGAGTATCAGCACATTGCAGTTGTTGTTGGGGATCCCTTGGAAAGCAGAGTAACTTACTTACACATACACATTGCAGTTGCTCTTAATTGGGGGCTCCATTGAAGGCACTGTACTGAATTACATAAGCGTATGGCATGGGGATGCAGGGGATGCGGTTGCATCCCCAACGCTGAAAAATTGGCCATTATTTGGGCAAAAATTTTCAATACTTGGGAAGAGTATCCAGCTACATTCACATGTAGGTGAGGTAGTGTCTATTTTCCCAGCTAAGGCAAAATGATGACCAAATCAACGGCAAAATAATGGCCAAAATGGCAAAATAATCTGAGACTATTTTGCTATTTTTTGCCCCTGATAGCAAAATAGACAGCGCCCTTGAGTGAATTGGAATCATGTGGTAATTCCAACAGCTTTCATCAAATTTGGACCAACTAAAAAAATTCATTCAAGTACTGTATTGGGTAATATTGGAAACATTTGAGTAAATTAGCATTTGAGTATGGTCCAAGAGCTTCAGTTAAATCTGGGCAAATGAGAAAAGCTTCATTAAAACTTGGTTGAAAATAAAAACATTTGGATAAATTGACATTTGGGTGAAGTCTATCAGTCAAATCAGATTTTGGCAATTTGCAACGGTTGAACATTGATTTATTTCGTATCAACGAAAAGCGATCAATTTTGCCACACAAAAATTCCGGTTGTAACCTGGCGGCCGAAAGACCAGGGGGTGAGGAAATGTCCAATTTTCAGTTTACGAAGCAGAGGACGGCCTTATGGTAGCAGATTGTCACTGCCAACAAAAATTTATCGTAAGAGAATGGAGGCCATTAGGTACGAGAAATGCGAAAAGGAAAAACAATGTACGTTTGCGAATAAACATTATGCTACAGTCATTTTATAGATATAGGCACGCAAAAAAAACAAGTATAAATAAGGGATGCACGTAAGCGACATTGAATAGCACAAGGACGGCAAAACGGGACTTAAAAAGTAAAGGGAGACGGACAACATATAGGTAAGAACGATTGGCGAAGCGGAAGCCGGGCGGTCGCCGTGCAATGCATCAGTTTTAGGAAGTAATTACGGGAAGGGTAGGAAATGGCCCACGCGATTGGGGAAATCATGGCGATAAGCATGTAAGGCGTGTAGAACGGAAGACAAAGCGGTGGGGACAGCAGGACAGTAAATGAACAAAATAGTTGTGTAATAAATGAGTGCAAGTGCCCAAATTTGTGCAGTCGGGCCCTGCACGGTCGGCAGTTGCCGCAAGTCAGT
>JGI24022J15233_10008592_pt1 | contig 11421 bp, 8 predicted proteins | sample Ectturendosymbi2_FD_15233 | JGI IMG/M metagenome (IMG submission 15233)
GGCGTCGGTTTGCAGCAGTTTGTAGCGATTACCGCCGGGGATCCCGAACTCCAGAAATAAAACATCAGAAGGATGTAGCTTCGGCAGTTCCATGTTGGAACGTGCAACCGGTAGCGCTTTGAACGTTACTTCGTGTGAAACTACAGAAAGCACCAAAAACAACAGCGGTGCGCAGCCTGTTGTCTCCTCTCACATCGTTCGTAACTTTAAAGTCATAATTGAAAGAAATTTGCTTCTCAATTTGCCCCGAGTGTTTTGAATGCAGGTCCGAGAGTTTCGTTATTGAAAGCAAGAATTCGGCCACGAAGTCTACACATGCTGCTTCTATGTCAAAAATCTTTGAAATTCCTTCAACTGAGTTGCCAAAGCAGTTTCTTAACCACATACCGAGAGGAGAATGTGCAAAAAAGAGAGCTTTAAAAACAGTCTCACCAGACCTCTTCCACAACAAAGAACCTAACAAGATGCTTAAAGACAAACAATCCTTGTCTGATCTGTCTTCTGCTGCTAGTAGCACAGAATTCTTGATCATCACCAGAGCCGAATTGAATGCTGACGCTTGCTCCAACGCTCTCCAGAAAGAAGCTGCACAAGGAACAGGTGCAGATTGATCATAAGGTGAAGAACGCGCGTTTGAACGTTGCGCTCCGTGCACCACTGAACTCTGCTCTTGTTTGCTCCGGCAGTCTTGAGGATGACAGCAGCAAATTGGAGGATGAATCAGATTTCGATTCCGACGCCACGTCTTCAGATGCTTCCTCGCTACATCCTGCTGGGATCTCAGGTTGTCCCAAAGGTAGTGTTAATTCAGACGACGAGCCGGACTGCCCTTCAAAGAAGCTTCCTTTGGATCCATGCGCAATGCCGGGCGCCACTTGTTCAGGTTGCAGTGGTCAGGATAGCGCCGATTCGGATGATGAATCGGATTTTGATGCCAAGATTGCCACTTTTAACGTTTGCCCTGCACCTGACGTCGCGGCTTCAAGTTTTTTTGACCAAGCCAGCGCTGATTCAAATGATGGATCGAACTTCGATTACGCGTTCTCTTCACCCGCTGTTGACGGCTTAATTGCCACTGAAGGAGTCAGTAGTCTGCAGCAAGTGCCTATTTTTTGTGCTCCACAAGCGATAGGTTCGTTTCGCCCGAAAAAATCCGAAACAGGCTGCGATTTTTGGTATAGCAGCGCTGTTTTCATCCACATCCGAAGTTGCGCAGTTATCTGCGAACTCTACCCTTCAATCTTCTGCTAGGGACAACTTTTGCAAACGAGCTGACCAAGGAGTTAATTCACCTTCGTCTGCGCGATTAAACGCAGACGAGCCGATGGTGTCATCGTCACGTGAAAAGCAAAAACGTCCCTGGAGGAAGAGGCTTTTGGCTTGTTTCGCTGGAAGGAAGATGAACGAGTGTAAGTCCAAAAGCTATGTTGCGTTCATTTTAGTGATCTAGGTGATTATCTATTACTTTTGTTATTGTTTTTTTGAGCCCAATCGATTTTGCCCAAAGATTTTCTCAACCCCTGTGATGAAGAGACAGGAACTTCATCTGAACCGCATGCTTGCAAGCAGCGGGCTACAATGCTTTTAGCCAAACATGAAGGTAGCGATATAAAAAGAGATTTGACAACCGTATTAATTATATCAGTATTTGTGATAAATATTGAAAAACTCTAGTTTTTTGTAGCGACACACATAGGTCATAGCAGTGATGTGCCCAAGTCATATTTATCAAGTCAGAGTCACAAGCCTTTCTTTCGAGTCAGAGTCACCAAAAATTTTTTCGAGTCGAGTCACAAGAACTATTGAGTCATTTCAAGTCATTGGTTTGCAAGATCGAGTCAAATAAAATCAAACAGTTTTCCTACGTTGTTTCATTTCTAAACATGAAAATGTTCACACCAGTTTGTGTCATATAGCTGTCATTTGACTCTTAACAATAAAAAAATTACAAAGATATACATTTGAAAGATATGTCAATAAGCTAAGAGGTAAAAAATATCAACATTTTTTGATAATTTATTTCCATTTGAGTATTTCATTAAGGCTCATGACCCATATCATAGAGGTTGGTCAAATAACACAAGAACATAAAAGTGGTTAGTCAGAACACATTGCAGAGTAGCTATTAGGTGGTATGTACAAGCAATATTAAAGAAGACAAAACACTCCGACAGCTTAAAATTACTTGGTTTGCTCACTGTCATACAAAAACTTTTTTTTGTTTTCTATAAAGAAGGTAATTGTTCACACTGAATTTTCATAAAGATTCTGTAAATGCAAAAGTCTACAAAAAATCTAGTTGATACTCATTGCAGGCAAATTTAAACAAGTGCAGAAATCAAAATTGAAAACTAGTTTTAAAGACACCACTTGATAACAAGGCATCAGAAAGTGTGGTAACTTCTTGCTTTCTTGTATGGTCATATTTGTTGTTTGTATACCTAATCACCAAAACTTGTAAAAATATAATGACACAAATACAAACCAAGGTAGCACCAAGACATAAAATCATTAGTATTTTGTTTTTTTATTCCATGAATGCTATGAAAATGAATATAAATTGTTTGAAAAGAGTCTGAAATGCCAACCCATAATGCTTTTCATATTTCAAATGGACTCCATCAGCTTCTCTTAAACAAGATTGTTTCCAAAAATCTTAAAATGCTTGCAAGAGTCAAATATGCCTGAATTGAACAACACAAAACTGAACTAAATAAAGCACCAAGCAGGCAATGTGTGCTATATATGAAAAGAAGTTCATGCTTTGAAGTAAACATTTCATAATCATTGTACATGTGAAATTAAAGCTGTAAAGCTTCATGAACAAGTCATGAAGAGCATATACAACAATGTTCAATATAAAATTGATCTAACATTATTCCTATGATTGAATAAAATGTACATACAGAAATACCTTAAAAGAGAAATGGCGTTTTAATGAAATACCAATTTTCATGAGGCCAGTTGTTTTTTCATTAGTTATTTTCCATGATCATTCCATTTCTTGGGTTAATTACTCTACATTCTAAAAGTCTAGCCAGCAATCTGAAAAACAACTAATTATGAAAATGTGGAAATAACAATTTTGCCCAGTGTCCACATGCAATTGTTTTAACTAGGAAATGTTGAGATAGAAAGACTAAAACAAATGTCACATTTGTATGTCAAATGAAAGATTTTTTAGCAAGAAAAATTAAGTAATGCAAATGAAATGAGCAGAATAACATAGGATTTTTAAATATATATATGTATTCCAGTAGTAATGTTAGATACATATTTGATATTCAAGCTGAAAGTTATAAACCTCACATTTTTACATACTTTAAAATGAGAGTTTTTTCTTTTTCTTGAGGTAGAGTGTTATGTATTGCAAAATTTGAGAGTGCTTTTAGCTGCAATCTCACAGTAATTCAGTGGTAGAGTGTTCACCTCCTGATTAGACTGGGTGTTTAATCCACGGCCACTGAGTGACTCACCATAGCACTGCTTGGGCAAGAGCATTCACCGCAACCACCACAACAAAAAACATTATTCAGGCTTTGGCCTGCTGCCAATGGTTGTTAAATAAATCTGTTACATTGCTTGTGCTCCAACAAAAAAATGTTTAAAGTGAGTGAAAACTAGGTGATAGTGAAATATGCCCATATCTAACATTGACCCTTTAACGTCACATGTGCCGAATTCGTCCCATCCAACGTTTTGTTCTTTTATTCTGCACTCGATTATTTTCATCGCTCAACAACCGGTGTCCCAAATTCGGCCGGAGTCGCACTTCCTTTTCAAGCGCTTTATCGTCTTTTAGTGATTACAGGTTTGACATCCGCCATCGTGAATTCTGTTGACTGTTGGTTCTTAGCAAGAGAGATTCAGTAGAGATTTTGATGAACATTTTTGGGAAAAGTTTTCAGTTATGGACAACAGAAAAAATCAGCAATATAGAGTCAGACCTGTAGAATAGGAATCTGGCGTTTTTTGTGAGTTTTTAGGCAGGATTTTGTTGCTGGGACGAATTCGGCACAATGGTCATTTAGGCATAAAATTGTGGATAAACAATACTATTCAGCAAGTCTGGGTATTGCAGTTTTTTCTTTTTTACAGTTTTTGCTGTTTGATTATGTCAAGATAATTGTGGAAAAAAGTGTAAATTTTTACTAAATGAAACTTAGATCGTTTTATGGTAAGAAAGTGACTGGAAACTAAGCTTTCCAGAATGTGAAAGTAATAATAGTAAGTAGTATGACAATGATGGGGATCCATGCTATATTATTCCTACAATAAACAACTTCACAGTGATTCCTCTGATTCCAAAGAAGACACTTGTGACATGGCATTTCGCAGTTAGAATGTTTGCAACAGTGATTCAAAAAGAAACGATGAAGAGTCCCAAGCTTTCCACTTTGGAAAAGTCAGAAATTGAAGCATATCATATTCCATAATTGGGCTAAGATGAATGCAATATTACCATAGTTCACATTTTCGTCTTGTTGATTTGGTTGTCATGATTAGATAGCTTTTGTATAGATAGGATTGTGATTATTTTTGTGTTCCGAATACAAAGGGGTCATTCTATGTCAAATCAACCAAAAAAATTGCAAAAGTCAACCCACCATCTCAGATTTTCCTCAAATTTCATAAGCAGATAGAACTTTTCATGCTGATTCCAAAAAACTTAATTTTATTGAAATTGATTAAGGTTTTGCGAAGTTATGGACCATACAAAATAACTACTTTTTGTGGTCAATGAAGCGTAACGACTAGCAAGAAAATTATCAACTAACTTTAAAACTAAATCATTCTCACTGTGACCATTTAAATTGTTGTAAAAACTTGACAGAAAGTTGTCTCAAGTATCTTATCTTCACTTGTGAAGATAATTTTCAAAAAATCCATGCACTTACCCTAATTTTAAGGTAAAGAAAATGGGTAGTCACCAAAATCACTCATGTGTGATATAAATTTTGAATGGTAATATCTTGACGAGCACACATGCTATTGGCATGTGCAATACATCATCTGAAAGCTCTCACTGAGGAGATTTTAGCCTTAAAATATCCTCATTGCTTATTTTGTTTCTTTTGAATAAACATCCCACAAAGTTTTTGCCTAAGATTTCAATGTAATTACACTTTAACCCTTTTAGCTGAACTTTGCACACCCATAACGCGCCAGCCGATTGAGTAAGAGAGCTGTTCAAACCCTCTAAAGATGCGGGAAGTCTTGTAGTTTAAATATTTTTTTTTAATTGAAGAAGTTAGGGTTTTGGTTTTCTTGTGGGTGACGTCATAATTGGGGTAGGTTCACGCATTATGTCCGAGGTCTTCGGGCCCTGGGCGTCAAACTAATGACCCAATTTTTTGACTCACAGTTTTATTGGAAACTAGGCTATAATTCAAGTCATTAGAGCCCATGATTGGCTATTTAGCATTTCTGGATCTAAAATTATGGCTCTAAAACCCAAATTTTCATGAAAAATCAAGTTGGGCAAAAGGTAACCTTGGTCATATTGGCTGAAGGACATAACTCACCAGCCAATTCAGCAGGAGAGCTGTTCAAACACTCAACAGATGCGGAAAGTCTTGTAGTTTCAATTTAAAAAGAAAAATTGGAAAGTTTTTAAATTTTTTTGCTTTGGTGATGACATCATAATGGGAGTGAGTTTATGCATATTTGGATAAGATTATCAGGCCCTGGGCGCCAAGGTCAGGAGCCAATTTTTTGACTTGGAAATTTATGGGAAACCAGGTTGTTCTATGAGTCTTTAGAGGGGTTGATTGGCTTTCTAGCATTTCTGGTTCAAAAGTTATGGCCAAAAAAATGCAAAAAAAATTAGGGAAACCCCTTTGGGGATTATTTATAAAGTAAGCAATGAAGATATTTTAAGACTAAAATCTCCTCAGTGAGAGCTTTCAGATGATGTATTGCACATGCCAATAGCACGTGTGCTCGTAAAGTTATCAACGTTCAAAATTTATGTCAGGCATGGCTGATTTTGATGACTACCCATTTTCTTTACCATAAAATTGGGGTAAGCATATGATTTTGAAAAAATTTTCTTCACAACTGAAGAAAGGATACTTTAGACAACCTTTTGTAAAGTTTTTACAACAATTAAATGATTACAGTGAATTAGTTTTGAAGTTAGTGATAATTTTCTTGCTAGTTGTTACGTTTCATTGACCACAAAACGTAGTCATTTTGTATGGTCCATAACTTTGCGAAACCTTAACCAATTTTAATAAAATTAAGTTTTTTGGAATCAGGATGAAAAGTTCTATCTGCTTATGAAATTTGAGGAAAATCTGAGACGGTGGGTTCACTGGCTGGGACATTTGACAGAGAATGACACGAAGCAAAAGAATTTTCTGGACTTTAAATCCAGCGTAACTGAAGCTTTTATCAAAAAAGGCGAAGACATAATTTCCAAACAAATGCAAAACGATCTTTGGAATTGAAATCTGGGGTATCTACAACATGGAGCTGCAAATTCTGGGGAATCTGCTCTGTATAAACATGCAGGTCACAAAATTACATGTGGGAGATAAGATTGGTCGGAGGTGGGAGTGAGGCGACAATGATTCAAGAACCTGACATCAGTGATGTGGGTCGAGATGGAGACCTGTTCAAACCTTCAAGATTGAGACCTCATTGAAAAATCCGAGACTCAAGAATTTGTGGATTATGCCGATATTGTTCTACAAATATTCAAAAAATATTGTCGCGACTACGAAGTTGCAATTTTTTCAAATTTCTGGCATTTTTCCTACCTGCTTTGGTTGTTTCTTATCTGCAAATACAGCAGACAAAAAACATGTTGATTTGCAAAAGTTTTACTATGCCATATTGTTGCAGTACTCAAAGCCTCAAGCGAATGTACTTGTGATCGAGACTAGGACAAGACCTCAAGCCTTCGAGACAGACTCAAAAAATTGGAAGTCTTGAAACCGAGACCAAATCTCGAGGCTCCATCACTGCATAACATGCAGTGGGGAAGCAAATATCATCTGTAGTAAATGCAATGCACATCTATGTCTGAACCAGTGATGGAGTCTCGAGACTCATTTTTGCAAATGTCGGTCTCGAAGGTTTCAGGTCTCGTTTCTGTCTCGAATGCTACAGATCTCCAGACTTAGAATATCGCAAAGAAATAGTTTAGCAAAATTTCTAAAATTCAACAATTTTTTGTTTGTTGTATTTGCAGGTGAGAAACAACTAAAACATGTCGGAAAATCCCAGAAATTAAAAAAATTCAACTCAGAAGTGATGACGACATTCAAAATAAATTTTGCCAAAATGCTCAAATTATAAGTCTAGAATCTCAGTCTCAAAGTTTTAACCAGGTCTCAGTCTCGATGGTTACGCTTTCGACTACATCACTGGTCTAAACAAATACAAAAATTGTTTCAAGCTCTATTACCAGTAATGCACTTTAACTGCGATTCTAGTGCATTTTCAAATGCTTTCAAAACTTGCAACAAAGGTTGATCTAGTATATGCAATGCTTCCTTTGATAAAGTGTGAACCATTCATAAGATAAAGATCAGTTTTAGAATGCTTTGTTAGAGACAAGGAAAAAAATACCTTTTCAACAAAAATCACAACAACTTTTAAATTCCTAAGGCGTATAATGGTTATGAGGTTTCAAGAATTGTGTAAATAATTACAAAAGGATTGAAGTTCGTCTTTGCATTGCTGTCATTTACAGAAATACTATGCTTATAGGATAAAAGGCAATCATTTCAATGCAAAATGATAGCAATTAATCAAAATCTGATTTTGTAATGACTCAGCTCTTCAAAGTTTTTCTTTTCAGCAGTGCTGCTTCATGTAACCTATTTGTTTCAGTTTCGCTTTGCTGTTATGAAATATACTGACAATAAACAAAAATATGCTTATATTTTTTTAAAACTTGAAAACTGCATCTTTTAATTTATAGGACATCTTCTTCTTAGTTTACAAACTAATTTTGCATTATTGCTGCTGCGCTGCAGACTGTTAATAAGCAAGGCTGCATTCATGCTTCTTAACACGTAGCAGAAATGGCAATTTTTTAGTATTACGAATACACAGTTTTTCTACAGATATTTCAGGTATTTTAGGTGGTTTGATTTAGCCTATGCTTGGAGTCACAGGTTATTTGAAACATGGCCCAAACGACCAGTGTCCCCCCAATTCGGCATATGAATCCATTCCCCCCCAATAAAGCTTAGAATATGAAAATAACACACAATTTAGTTTTTAGGTTCAAATTTGATAATAATTTTGAGTAGAAAACATTTTTTCAACAAGTGGATAATAATGCGGCCATTAAAGGGCTAACAAGAAATTGTTAGGCTCTGCCGTCATACTTGGCAGAGCCTAGCAATTTCTTGTTAAAGTTAGATGTGGGCATATTTCACTATCACCTAGTTTTCACTCAGTTTAAACCCTTTTGAGTAGTGGTAATGCATGCCACTACTAACCAAAAATCTTTTAGCAATTTCACTTTAAATTACTTTACATTAGTAGACTTTATCATACCTGAGGTAAGGCAATGTAACATGCTGCATAGTGGCAAAAAAAATGTAAAACTTCTACTACATGTCACTTAACAAACCATAGCATTCAGACATATTGCCTTCAACATTGTTATATCCTTAAATATATTAATGACATTATTAGGCTCCCATTTGATTACAGTTTCATATTACAATGACATAATAGGCTATCAACACCAAGTAGTATCAATAATCTTGGCATCATACTTGATTATATTATATATACAGTTGGAAAACAAGTTGAAAAGTTATATAGTAACACAATTCTTTAAATCATATAGAATGCTATTCAAAATGAAACACTATACCAACATTTCAGTGCTCATAGCTGTTTACTTTGCTCTTAGTCATTCCTATCTAACTTATTCAAAAATTTAAGTAGGAAAAAACCCATGATTTAAAATCTGTGATGGCACTAGACACAATAGAATAAAATCAGTTGTGCGCATGTTTGATTCGATGTGCACCAACGCAGTCAGGGGCCTTACACAGAATTATCATCTGTGGCATGACCTAACTACTCTCAGGACCACATGTGACACAATGCTTTGTTTACAAAAAAATCAATAACTAGCAATTAAATAAATAGCACTGTTTACCACATAACATTTGTTCTAGATGATAAAGCACAACCAGATCCACAAATTAGGCACACTGCATCATAAGGCGCACTTATGATTTTCGAGAAAAATATAGAATTTTAAGTGTACCTTCTCATCTGAAAAATACGATACAAGGATGTACAGAAGGAATGAAAAAGTACATTTTTTACTGCATGTGACGATTGGGAAAAAAGGCTTGAAGCTTGCTTGCTCACAATATTGATACCGCAGTTATCTTTGAATGTGTTTGTCATCTGAAAGCTGGGATCTCGTACAATATGATAGGGTACAATTCACATAACTTTGCTAAACCTGAAAATTTTGTTTTTATTTGGTAGGCCCTAGTGACAATTTGTCCGCCTTGCATGATGCGTTTCGAATAAAGCGGTCAATTTGTCACTGAATCGGTGTCGATCTGGCAGCCCAACGGAAGAGTTTTAAGTCTGCTGTGCCAATGGTTTTAGGTTCGCCCCTCATCTTGGCACCTTGCGTTTTCATAGTAGAGACTTCTTGCACTTTTTCTTTACATTTTTAGGGTTAGGTCAGTGTTAGGTTAGGGCTACAGTTAGGATTAGGTTTTATGTTTAGTACGTTTCTACTAAGCTTACTGCACGCTGATCATGTGTTACTGTCGAATTACAGGTGGCGGACAATTAAGGTTTCAAATATGAAGGTCCACAGGTAGACCTGTAGCCACTGCCTTTTTATTTTCTCATTGATTAGTATGCAATCAATCTCTTTTCTTTGATTTTTTTCTTTTGCATTTGCAATTATATCATGACTCAAGTCACACAAACAAACAGAATGAACAACCCACAACCATTACCTGAATCAATTATTATCAAGTGTTTATTTCAGTTGAAGTACAGTAGGCTCATCTCCTTTACTCTGTCAATGGGGCTGTCCATAAATGACGTCACACTATTTTGGGCAAAAATCTAACCCCCTTATCACATTCCGTCACAAGTATTACCCCCACCCCTTGAAATATAACGTCACAATTTGCAAACCCCCCCTTACAGTTGCAATTATAAATTTCCATCTATTTTGTGTCTGCTTAGAAAAAATTTCATCTGTTTTATATATCTGATTTGTGCATGTTGTGACAAACCAACATTATATTCGTAAAATGTTGAAAATACTGCACACCTTGCTAAGCAAAAATTAAGCAGCAAAGTGTAGTGTTTTCTACTTTGTTGAAGACTGAAACAAATGAATTACGTTGTGTGAATGCTGACAATGACTGATTGCAGTTATAGTCCTGTGCATGGATTTGCTGTAGTGGTTGCTTTGCAATATTGAAGCAAAAACAAAACATTAGGAACTTTTTGCAGTATAGTCTATATGCAAGAACGATTTCGCAATACAGAAAACAAGTATGGTGTGCAAATGCAACACAGGAGGTAAATAACTCCTTTTGAGAAACGTTTAACGTTTCGCACCAACTTTTAAGTTTTTGCGCACTTTGCTTTGAAATCTTCGCCAATGAAGTTGTACTTTTGATATTTTCTCGCAAACATTTTCTTGAAAACACTCAACAATTAGTTTGTTTGCTCCCCTCTTTCTTCATGTGAAACATCTCGAAGCATCTGCGTTACTTTGTGTTGAAAAAGGTACTTTGTGTTATAAAAAACATTAGTCTGTGTTGTAAAAAGCTTTAAAAAAATTGCAAAAAAAGTGGCGCAAGTGGGACTGAAAGGGTTTGATAGTTTCTGCATAGGCTAAGATAAAATGAATTTTTTTAAAACTGTTTCATCCGAGACTGGCACGTAACTTACGGGAGGCTTCACTTTTTTGGTATGATCTGTGCGTAGTAAACATCGAACCATAGACCACAAAAATGAAACAATCACAGTGGACTATTAAGGTCCACAACTGCTATGTTTTTCACAGAGGTTACGGCGTTTCAACAAACTGTTGCAACTACCGAATGGTTTTAACTTAGTCAGTGACACTCAACGAAAACACTCACTGGTCTACAAAATAAACAAAACAACCTACTACAAAAAAGCAAACGAATCACTGAAATTGTTGGGTCACATGAAATAATTTTGTTATGATCTGTTATGAAAGTGGTCTGTTTTGAATGGTCTGTTATAAATGGGTCTATTTTCAATGGGAACCATTTTGAAGCATTCGTATGTTTTTATGAGACACGACTTTCAAACTGTTTGGCGGTGGTAGCAATTACTGATGTTGTAACAATTTTGACCTCAAAAATAAAAATGTAAATTATAGGAAATGATTCTGAAGTTTTCAGGATGAGTGGAAAGCTTAATTAATAA
>JGI24022J15233_10008593_pt1 | contig 11421 bp, 7 predicted proteins | sample Ectturendosymbi2_FD_15233 | JGI IMG/M metagenome (IMG submission 15233)
CATGGGGAAGTGCCGCCCCAGGGCGAGTCGAAAAGTGCCGACCCCTCACCAAAAAGTGACGCCTCCCACAAATGGCCATTGAGCGATGGCAATTCCTGTATTTTTATTATTATTAATGGTTTATTTTAGACACAACGATCCATATCACGCTAACACAAATAATTAAACAAGGTATTAAATTAAGCCACGGGTTAAAGTCAAGCCTTTCAGGACGGAATTATTTAATAACAATGCATCATCAGACTGGAGCTAATTTTGAAAATTTCACTGAAGTGAAATTCCGGGACATTTTGCTAACCGGGACGGGACACCGGGACAGACGTTTAAACAGGGACAGTCCCGGCCAAACCGGGACGTGTGGTAGGTCCAACCTTAACTAAAATTTAAAACCTAAACCTAAATCTAACTTCAGGTTCATTCGTGAAAGACCATTTGCTATTCCTTCTTTTCACCAAAAGTGCCGCTCCCCGAAAAGTGACACCCCGGGGCATTGCCTCCCCCCTTGTCGGGGCCCTGGCTGCATTAAGTGCATGGAAAGTCACGAAAACTTTGTTTCCTTTCAAAATGGTTTTCTTGACAATGATAAAAAATTCTAGCAGTCACATCAAACACTTGCACATACAAGTCTTCCTTATTTCTTTCGCTGCAAGATGGTGTGCGAACAGTTCAATGTCACCGCCATTTTCCTCTAGAAGCAACCATCTGACTCCTCTGACGTGATCTGGAAAATAGATGGAAAATCTATTCTAAATGACTTAATAACTGCACCTATAGCAAAAAAGATTTTGCAGATATAACACTGTGGCAAGCAACATTGCTGTAGAGCTAGATTTTTTTCTTAACGCAAACTGCAAGATGACTTTGTTTTCGAATGTTTACATTGGCTGCCTCACCAAGCGGAAAAGATAGTCCCTTGACTCGGCACTTTTTGGTGCTGCAGCTACTTCTTTTGTGTTGCGGATATGTTGAGAGGACCGATGTGACTTGTCAAGTGTTTTTACTATCTTTGTGTTAGACATTCTTATTTTATCAGTTGAATAAGCCTTTCCTTTAGGTCGTGCTTGATAAGCGTATACATCAAAACAATGGCCGAATACGATAATTGCCTACAACCGAATTCTTCCACATTTTTTCACACTATTCTCGTCCGTGCTTGTGAAACGTGTCTCAAGCAAAGGCGCAGCCGGGAGGGGCTGAAGGGGCTCAACATTTGCTATCAAACCAAGCGGTTATGAATTTTCGAGATTTGAGAAATATTGAAGCAGCTTTCTTCATTCCTGCGTAGTTTGTACTACCATATATATAACAAGAGCTGGGTGTTACCGTGCTCTGCCAGCGTGGAAACAAGCTTGGCATTTCAACTACCAACAGTGTCGATTGATGTGTAGTTTATGCGTCACAAAGCTGGGACCTTCCTAATGTGCACACGTGGATGATATGCATCAGTGTTACCACTTCTGATGTTTTGAGAGATATTTCTGATGTCTGATGTTTTGGCAGCAAATCTGATGTTGACTGAGCTGTTGTTTTTTTCCCCAATTTTACATGTCTTTCAGGATGAAGATAGTTATATTTATAATTTTTAAGTTTCTTTTATCAATTTCTCACTCGCATTTGTGTTTGGTAATCGTTCCAAATTGAAGAAGCTCTCTTCCTAGCATTGGGAATAACATAACACGTTACGCATACAAGCGATTTTTCCATTTAATGACGATATTTCGCTCGGTTTCGGATTCAACGTGGGTTATCGCACTTTGCTAGGTATTGGTACAGAACCTTCGCCAGAAAGTCTTCAATAGGGGTGCTTTACGTTTGCGTAGGGGGGCTTGACATTCTAAAATTTGACAAAAACTCCACTGATTTAAAGTGTTTCATATTTCAATTTGTGAGGGCTTGGAGCTTTGTTTGGGGGGCTAAGCCCACCAAAGGCCCCCGTGGCGACTTGACTGTATTGGTTCTTACGTAATTCTTCATTAGTTTATTTTCGAAAAACTCCTATCACAGGTAGCAACGCTAACGGCATTTCTGAGGAAAATCCGCAGCAATGTTACTATATTTGGAACAGAGTTCCCAAGGTTATACTTTTGAATAAACTGTAAAACAGTGATGCCAGGTTATTTTGTAAAAACAAGCAAATGTGAAAAACAAGCCTAAAGTAGGTAATCTAACGGAAAAAAACAAGCCCAACTGCGTTTGGTAGAAAAAGTCAAAAAACATAAGACCTGCAGGCAAATTAAATATAAAAGAAGGGAGGCAAATCCGAAAAAAGAAGCCCGAATGTGCAAACTTACACAAAAACACGCCAAATTTCGTTTTGCAGTAAATTGAAACAGCAAACGTGCCATAAAATTTAACCAATCCGCAAACAAAAATCTGCTAAAGCAAGCCAATTTTAAAAAAGCGCCAAAACAAGCAACACGCAAGTCTTCAAAAAACCAGCAAATCCAAAAAAACAAGCCCAAATTCGCAGGAAAACCGCAAGGTTGGCAACACTGCTGCAAAAGTTCACGGAGGGCTTCTTTCTCTACTGTGAACTATACATCGGTAACATCGTATAACTGTCATGCAACAATAACGTTCTTCTCAATTGCACAACAATGAACAACAAGCGACGCAACAACTATCAATATTTCTTTTTTGGCTATTAACTGCACTCAACCTCCTGTGCAACTAACTGGTCTACTTGGAGTCTGAATGCGGCACGGTGATCTGAAAATTTTCATGATGACGCATCAACATACTGAAGCAAGAAATAATTTCCCCTGAAAAAACGAGGAACCCCTAAAACTCACGTGACCCCACTACATGTTTTGTGGAACACTAGCGTACCACGGAATTCCTGTTGAAGAATACTGAGCTAGATTATATTTCTACACATACATGGAAATCCATTTTGACGAGCACAAATCCTACTACACACTTATTAGATTTACACAGAAATGTTTTTCAGACCCAACAAAGCGCTTTTGCTCGCAGGTACAAAACTTAAGAGCACTTACAAAAGCTTAGAGCTCACCACAGCCACATGTTTGCCCACAGTCATCCACAGTACTCCTATTAAACTCTATAACGTCACATAAGGACTGCGATCAAACGTCAACAATGACCCAACACTCGATCAATCAACCGTGTAGTGAATCAATAAAATTTGACATCAAGCGAGTTGATAAGCGTGTTGAGAACCGTGTTGCAGCTTCATGTAAACAAGCCTATTGATACAACATCCCTGATACACGATTATTTATTGTTTGGCTAAGATAACAATCGCTTAAATACACATGCCATGGTTTAAACTACTCAAAATCAAAAATGCCCTTCAACTGCGGGTAGTGCCCCGACATTAACTACTTTTATTTCAATACAGCCTTTGCAGGTTATAGCCTACAGCAGGGGTCGGGAACCTATGGTTCGCGAGACCGTTGTGGCTCTTTTGATGGCGGCATCTGGTTCGCTTGATATTTTCTTAACACGATTGTTACGAATGAAACTTTTTCTGTAATTTTCCATCTACCAGACTACAAAGCCATCAACAACACCATGCAGTACCAGAAGTCGCATTAACAGTAAGAAGAATGTTATTAAAGAGAAAATTCAGACATTTACCATTGTTTAAAATTGTTGATTTTGCTTAAAGATGCACACGTTAGTTAGAAAGTTAGTTGCATTAAGTGTTGAAAGATATATAGCTCTCAGTATGGAAATACAATTAAAAATATGCATGTTTCATGACTTCCTTAGCCAAAAAGGTTCCCGACCCCTGGCCTACAGCATAGCCCATAGTGCCGCTCCCATAAAAGTGCCACTAGGGGCGGACCGCCCCCTGCCCCTCCTTAGCTACGCCACTGGAAGCATTTAGCTTATGTTAAACTGCATTGTAAAAATCTTATTTTGAAAAAGCCAACAATCTGATGTTAACGAGACTGACCCCAATGGCAAGACTGTCTGATATGAAGTGCGAGGTGCGAGTGACCGCTAGCTACAGGCTGAATTAATTAGCTATTCTGCTAATCAGTTGCACCCCGCTCTTTAGTCAGCGAAAAGTGTTGAGTGAAATCTGACAAGTTTGTGGTGAAATTAAAAAGACATTCATGTTCGTATGAAACAGATCAGGGTGAGCAGCCTCGAAAATTTTTATTGACCACTGTCAGAACAGTAGGTCTATCTGCCCACCGGTAGAAGAGCAACCACAGGCGTCTGGTGCAACTGGTAGCTAAGATGTTTCGGCGAATCCCCCAAGCATGCATAAGATCATAGGCGTACGGGAAGGCATTTTACTGGAGGGGCGAAAAAAACGTGCCCTAAAAATCAACAATTTGCCCGGAAACTAACTTTTTAGTCTAATCCGAAGGGGGCCAGAAACCTCTTGTAAATCTGTTCTATAAAGTTGAATTCATTTATAACGGCTTCGTCTGAAACGTCAACTCGCCTATAACGTTACATTTTGTTTGATCCCGATGGATTCTTTATGCATTTCAATTTGCTTATAACGTCAATTTGGCAATAACGTTCATACTGCAATCCCCTAGAGCAGGATCGTCGCCAGCGGGGGGTCCAGTGGTGCCCGGCCCCCCATTTGAAATAGTTGCCCCCCATTTCACGTTCGGCCTATCGGTTGCAGCAAACATCGAATACTGTATTTTAAAAATGTGGCCCCCTTCTGTTTTTTGGCCCCTCCTTCTGGTTTATGGCCCCCCCTGCTGCGAAATCCTGGCGACGGGCCTGCCCTAGAGGTGCCGTTATAGACAAATACTGTAGTTACCTTGCTTGTTAACTCAAGGGGGTGAAGTTCCTTGCGTGTTGTTTTCTCCCTGACAAGAAACTTTATGGTAATTGCTTTTACTGATGCAAATATGTACGCGACTTCAATGACGCAACGCAATGTTTTAAAATCGATGGTTCCGGATCGAACGTCTGACTCCCTACACTTGCCTGTGTTATCGTTGCTGTGCGCTTGAGCAAGGCGCTTAAAGACGCGCACTCAAAGGGGTCAAGCAATCCGCACGTACGTGCGGCCCGCTTCTGAAACTCCTGTTAATCAAAAAAATCTATCATCTTAACACCCTGCACCTCTACCCAGCGCAAACTCGAAAACGAACAAAGAAAGAGTTGCCGAATTTCTACATCAAGCTGTTAAACTACCGACATACGATTGTTAGATGTTTACAGAAAACCAAGGCTTGGTCCAGATCAAATTCATTATAACCATTCACGACATTGGTCCAGATTACACAATACACTAGCCCAAATTACGCAGATAACCCCCAAGTGAATATACACTGTATTGAAATTTTTTTAACCGTGCAGGATTTTTGAGCAACTTCCGCTTGCCCAGAAAAACAGAGCTTGCCCTAACATTTTTCACTATATTGGAATTTTTTGCCATTTTGCACTTGCCCTGAAAAAGAGAGTTGTCCTGAAATTTTTCACTGCATGTATTGAATATACTTTTTATATTCAGGATTTTTGAGCAACTTGCGCTTGCCCTGAGAAACAGAGTTGCCCTGAAATTTTTCATTGTATTGAAATATTATTTATCATTCAGGATTTTTGAACAACTTGCGCTTGCCTTGAAAAACAAAGTGCGCCACTGTATTGAATATATTTTTACATTCAGGATTTTTGAGCAACTTGCGCTTGCCCGAAAAACGGAGTTTGCCCTGATATTTTTGACTGTATTCAATATAGCCTACTTTTTACATTCAGGATTTTTTAGCAACTTGCACTTGCCCTGAAATTTTTCACTGTATTGAATATACTTTTAACATTCAGGATTTTTGAGCAACTTGCACTTTTCCTGAAAAACAGAGTTTACCCTAATATTTTTCACTGTATTGAATATGTTTTTTATCATTCAAGATTTTTGAGCAACTTGCGCTTGCCCTGAAAAAGAGAGTTTGCCTTCAAATTTTACACTGTATTGAATATATTTTTACAATTAAGATTTTTGAGCAACTTTCGCTTGCCCTGAAAAACAGAGTTGCCCTGAAATTTCTCACTGTATTGAAATATTATTTATCATTCAGGATTTTTGAACAACTTGCGCTTGCCTTGAAAAACAAAGTGTGCCCTGAAGTTTTTCACTGTATTGAAGTATTTTGTACCATTCAGGATTTTTGAGCAACTTGTACTTGCCCTGAAAACAAAGTTTGCCCTGAAATTTTTCACACCAGTGGGGCGGCAGCCTCCCCGACCACCCGCTTCGTGCGCCTATGCATAAGATTATTGACATTGGGAACTTCGTGAGACGTTCTCTAAATAACGCGACCGAAGAACTTTATTGTTAAATAGCTGGACTCCTTTATCTTCATACGATTTTCCTGTGGTATACACAGGCTTCCAGAAGCGACGTTTCCAAATGCAATGGTTGAAGGAGTTTAAGTGGTTAGCCTACAGTGAAATTCATGCAGGGTCGCTTTGCAAATGGTGTGTTGCGTGCGTTTGCACCTGATTTTACAGCTACGGCCCTTGGCATGTTGGTAAAATCAGCTCACAAAATTTGGGAAAAAGCGAAAGACAAGTTTTACGCAGAGAAGTTTGATGCGTTTCTTAAACTTTGCAAAAATGAAGGAAACGTGGACGTGAGAAATACGCTTTCCGACAGTAGAAAATATATCATAGATCAAAACAAAACTCAGCTGAGACAAGCAATCAAGTTTGTTGAGTTCGTCGGTCGTCAGGAAAGAATATCAAAGAAACAAGATGGCAGTTTAGTTGGAAGGACAGTGGTCGTGGTGAGTACAGTCAAATGTTTATCCACAAATTATGTGCATTCCTTGGCTATTCTAATCACAAGCAATTTTTCCTTTTCAAGGCTTTTGCTTCCATAACTTCAGCCCTCCCCTTAGAAAAATCCTGGCTGCGCCCCTGGTCTCAAGAGGCATGTTGCAAAACTGTGATAATACCAGCAGTAATCTAGCAACTATATCAGCATTTTAGAGTGTTTTATTTTTGATATGCAACAATAAAATACTTGTAAATGCAACAAACCACTTTAAAAAATTGCGAAACGTTTTGGTAGTGGTAGCATAGAAAGTGTAGCATATCGTTGCAGTGCCGAAATGTGACAAGGTATAAAACAGGCTACTGTTACAAGGTATGAAGCAGGCTACTGTGACAACGCGTATAATTTCAGTGAAAAGAAATACAAAAGCGTTGATCTTGAGATGATTTCAAAATGTTAACTGGTTCTTGCAGACATTAAGCTCAAATCTCTATACCCTGAGGACCTTTGAGAAATCGTTTACGTTCCTTCTTTCTAGAAAATAAAAATGAGCTTAGTTTCAGAGTTGACTGCAACTATACTGCGTAACAATATTTTCACGAAATTGCAAACAGTAAAAACATTTGTTACTGCTGTAATCCTCACAGACCAATAGCATGCATAAATTCAAAAATACTTGAAAGATAGTTACGAGTTAGGAATCAACTGCTAAGAATGCAAGTTCTCAGGAACGTACCACCATGAAAATGAGTGATAATAATCGCTTTAACGGGTTTGGTGGTAATTTTTCGGAATTCCTGCATGACTTCCGCAATGACATTGCTGCTTTCTGCTGTGTCCACAATGATAATCCCATCACTTCCTTTGAACATAGTTTTCCCATTGAAAGGAGGATTACCGTATTTTAAAAGCAACTTACAAATAGAAACAACAAAAGGGACTTCAGATCACGTTTTGACATACACAGACTGATTTGTGAAAATTTAAATCTTTTTGTGGATACAAAAGATGTGTCTACGAAACATCGATAGTTTCCTTGCTTTTCAAATTAGTCACAAATTCATTGAAATCATCGCAGACAAAAATCGCAGTTAACTGCTTAACTGCTGCAAATTACATTTCCAATCTTTGCACAACACTTGATTCGTTATTTATGTTAATGGCACACTTTATTAATACAACAACCGTTTAATGGAGTCACGATGTGAGGCACGTGGTCCGGAGTCCGGTCGCAACATTTGCTAAAGTGTCTTTTCCAGAGCAAAGACAGTAAAAGTTTAATGTACGATTGGAACGTCAAAATATACTTTGCCCCCCTTGGTGCTGGAGACACTTCTATGTATACTGAGGTTTTATTGATGCAAGCTATACCCGCAAAGCTACGGCAAAGCAAAAGCCTTTCGGCGTACACAGCAACATTGCTGCGTTATTGAAACCAATACATCGTTTTTCTGCGCTTTTTGCCTGTGCCCATGGTTCGGTATAAATTATTGCAACGTTTGGAACAGTTTTTGTATCTAAATTCATTGAATTGAATAAAATGACTTTACGAAAAAAGTTGATCATTATCCGAAACCTTTGCCGCTGCTATATTTCATCTATCGCCGCGTAGACAATTCATATATCCCCGCATAGACAAAACGTCAGTTATAAAGCATGGATAAAAATACTTCAAAACATTTTTCAAACTCTCCCTTACCTTCTAGCATGATAACATTAGCAAGACCAAAGTTCAAAGCGACATACACGCCATCTACAAGTTTGATCACTGTTTTGTTAGGAGGCTTCAGTTGATGTTCAATTTCTTCAGATTCATAGGACAAATAACCTTCATAATTGTTTTCGGAATCACGATCAAATAAGTCATACGCAATAACTAGAATTACGATGGTTCCACACAGAGCTGTGAGTTTTGACATCACCACTCTTAGCTGTAAGATTTTACCAAACCAAGTTACGTTGTAACTATGGCAAAAGAGAAGAAACGTAAAAGTGATGTCAGAAAAACTGTTACCCTAGTTAGCTAAGTTCGTTTCCTAACTTTGAAGCAACAGCAAATGTAACTAATCTCTTCTCTGACTGTCAGAAACGTTATTGAACTGTCGTTTTTCGAATCAGCGTGGTTAACTGTGTGATTGACCCTTGGCGGCGCGTAAAATATTATGCTGACATGTTCGTTGAAATATTAATCGACTGAAACGCTGTCCACTGTCTATATAACTTTTTGGTCCCTTTTTCTTTAGCCAGACGTCTCTGTAAATATTGAGGTTGTAAATATTGAGGTCTCTGTAAATATTGACGTCTCTGTAAATATTGAGGTTGTTTAAAATATCTAGCTCATAACTCAACCAATGAGGATAACACTTTGCTTATTTTGTGTAGCTGAATACCAGGTGTTCATAAAATGCAGCTTTTACTCTATATTTATGACAAAAGAACTTACTACAGAACTGACCAGGGATATCTAGAAACTCCTAAATATCCCTGGTCAGGCACTGACAAAAGAACTGCTTGTTTGGAATTGACCCAGATAAGTACTTTCTCAGCAGTGGCGTATCTATGCAAAGCGGCGCCCATGGCAAAGTAAACTATCCGTAAGGACCACAACATACATCTATACTCATTTATTTGTATTATCAAGAACATCAAAACATTCAAACCATCACGTTATCATAGTTTATAAGTCTCCATAGTGTTGCCTGAGAAAACTGTGCATCTTACAAAAAAAATCAAACAACATTGCAACTACAAATGACAATTTCTTTTAAAATGGAACACATTTGATTTGAATTGCACAATAAATTATTTAATGCACGTCACGTGTCACTTGTGTTCGAAAAATACAATTTCATCAAAACAAACATATCCAGCATTTTCCGGTTATATTAGACAAAGATACTAATTGAAACAACACTTTCTGTACCTTTATCGAAGCAAAGGCGTCTATGATTTCATCAGTATAAGATTTCACTATTTCGTCCCTTTCTATTCTCATCAAAGCTATATCACACAACCTGCCCTGACTTCTTGTTAGTCATTGAGACCCGGAGGTATGAAAGGACCAGTTTCAGTTTACTGAAAGATCGTTTGCAGTTTGCAATACATACAAATGCCATCATCATTCGCCAGCGTTATTTGCAAAGCAATTCGAAGAATGTTAGGAGGACTTCAGGACGCGGTAATTTTAAGTTGCACGATGCGAAACTAACATTTTGCAATCTATAATATTCTCGTATAATTGCGTGCCATCTATATCTGAACTGTACACACATCCTAAATTGCACAGTTAGATTTTATTTTTCACAGTCAGGACCTTTTCACATCAGTAGGGTAGCCAGTCCAAAAATTATTTTGAGGGCAAATATTTTGAATTTAAGCAAGCAACAGTGCTTGGCTTGGGGCACCGCGTCTCGAAGCACAAAACGTTGAGATATGCTAAAAATTTGGGGCCACTTTGCCCCCCCCTGGATTAGCCTATGTTTCACAAGGCCTTGGACACAGAACAGAAAGCCAAATTTGGATAGAAAAACCTAGCTCTAAACTCGAGTAACAAATCTCTTTCATGGGTTCACATTTTTTTTCATCTGGCACGGTAACGATACTAACTGCTAATAATTTTTCGAGGATTAACTTATGTTCTCTACGTTAGTCTCTGGACTGGGTCATTGTATTCAGCCTAATTATTATTGGACACTAATGGCCATCAAAGAAGTTTCGTAAAGTCAGAGTGGGCCGCAGCAGTTAAAGTAATTTGTAAACCTTTAGGACCTCAGCCTCATTTATTTGCGTAACAGTGAGATTCTCACATCCACGGACTTAAACTCGTCTCAGCCAGATTTTGACTATTATCCTCTTGCCTGAAATGCAGCACTACGGACTGACTTATCCTTTCTTATAGCGTGAGAAGGACAAGGTCTCGTAGCTAAGGCATGCGAGCGTTCTTGTTCTGTCACAATGTCTGACCGTCATGTTATATCACAATACCACAGTTTTGTCAGAATGCTTGGTGATGCTGGCGCAACACGCTGCACTAGATCAGGTAAGGGCGCTGTGTTGATGCAACCTTTCAGTTTTTGAATGCATAGGGTGCAAAATAGAGGTTCAAGAAAGTGTAAATAAAGATTTTAAGTTTTACCAAGTAATTTTTGCGCCCCCGTCGAAGTGGTGCCCATGGCACGTGCCATGCTTGCGGTACCTTAGATACGCCACTGTTTCTCAATAACAATTCCAATCGTCCTTTACAATAAGTTGCGCCTTACTACGGGTGAAGCATTTTAGATCATGTTGCATGTGTCCGCCACACTGCTGAACTTGTGTTGTGACAACCACCATAACAGATATCATCATTCTCAAAAAAAAGTGCCCGGAGTTAAATCTTTTTCTTGCATCCTTTAAGTTGTGCACACATCCAATTTCAAGTGCACTAATTTTGCAACAAATTCTTTTTTCAGTGCTGATTTCCGTTTCTTTGACTCTTCTTTTACCATATTTCGAATGTTGCTTTGATCCAAAGAAATCAAAAACTTTTGTGACCTCTCACCGTTCAAATTTTGAAATGGAGGAGGGAAAAAAATTTAATTTAACGGAATACTGCAGTGTTCCCAAGCCCCCGGGCCGCGGATCAGCTGGAACCGTGCCGCGAAATTACAAATATACACTGGTGGTGACGCCACGCGCTTTCTGGTCATGCATGCGATTGG
>JGI24022J15233_10008595_pt1 | contig 11419 bp, 8 predicted proteins | sample Ectturendosymbi2_FD_15233 | JGI IMG/M metagenome (IMG submission 15233)
GTGTTTGTATTTGGCCGTTTGTCTGAAAAGCGTGATGGTGTACCCCCGGTATGTGTAGTGCCCCCTCAAATTTCTATCTTTTGTTGCGCCAGTTTTGGTTCTACTGTCGTCTTAGATCAGGGCCTCCAAACTACGGTCCACGAGCCAAATCCGGCCCGCGACACCATTTCATCCGGCCCGCGAAGAGATTGTCGATAATGAAAAAATAATGTATTTACGAAGAATTTCTTAATTTGTCAAAATGTAACATATCCCGAAACAATCACGTTACATAACATGCCCGACCCTCAGACTGTTGCGTAATAGCTTATGTGGCCGTCGGACAAAAAAGTTTGGAGACTCCTGATACAGACCTTCAGCAAGCAATCTCTGTTTGCGAGAATCTAGTTAAAAACAACCAAACATAGAATCCAATACAGACAATATTGCTTTTCATCGGAGTTTTGTAGTGTTTGGTGGTCTTGCGTTGCGAGCATTTTGTCAGTGAAAAATTGTACATCAATTAAGTAAGTTTTTTGTCTTTTTCATTCTTTTTTGTAACCTTTGTCATAGAGACAGCCTGCATCTTTCTCACACTCCAATGCACAATATTGTCGGTTGTTGCTGTACTGATAAGAGTTCAGAGTAGACTTTTGCATTTCTGCTCGTTTCAAGGTAAATTGTGGAGTTAGTCCTCTGCGTAGTTTCGCAAATTTTTAGTTAATATTGAGTCGTTATAGGCAGTGGCGGATCGTCTGGACGGGCTGCCGGGCTGCAGCCCTCCCTGAAAAATGTAATGCAAAACATTCCGCCAAACGGCCAAACTCGCCTCAAGCTTGGATTTAGTTCCGAATATTTCACAACACAGCATTTTTCGGTACTTCCGACACCATGTTGGCTCAACTTTTCCTAGGAATCCAACAAAACCAATGTTTCGCTGTATTCCAACCACGGCGCTCATGCGATGACGTTTTCAGCACACTCGGCGATGAATTCGGTGATTCGGGGCTGTCTTCGTCACAGCCCTAAAGGAAAGAAACCAAATAATTGGCTACAAAAAACATGGTGACATATCCGCCTATCGCAAAATGTTTTTGATATTATGACGAAGAATTTTTAAAGAAAAAACGGAGGAAATATGATCTTGACTGATTTTACTAGCTAAATTTCTTGGATATTGAATTTTATAATTAAGTTTAACAATGCTTTCACTAGTACTTTGGTGATATTGGCGGCATTGGATTCAAATCTGAGGTATATATTGACATTCAGTGCGACAGTTTATTGAGGACTGCCTTCAAAAAGAAAACCTTTGACGATTTTGGGCCAAAATCTAGAATGGAAAGAGTATTGTTGGTACGCACGCAGTAAAAGCTGCATTGCCATTTGTTACTACCTGCTTGTTTGAGTGTGGGTTTTCTGTGCTTGCACAGATCAAAACAAAGACGAGGAACTGTCTTAAGCCTGAAGACGACATGAGATTGACTCTGAGGAAAATTGTTCCAAATTTTGACAAAGTTGAGGAAACGATACAAAATCAAGGCTCGAATTGATTAAATTCGAAATAGTTTGTTGTTATGACTATGCCTTTGTTAAATTGTCTTGTGTTTAGTTCATTTCTTATGTTTGCAAGAAAATGTGTGAAAAAGACTGAGTCACCAAAGGTTTGCTATCTATTTACCCTTAATATTTGGGTCGCTGCAAATAAAGGTTGAGAAGCACTGTTTTATACTTAAGGGGAGTGTTAGTATTTGGCAGAAAGGTAGCATACCGCAAGGTATAGACAACGAAATTAATAGTTCAAATCCTAGCATTTCAACATTGTTTGCTTCACATTCGTAATGGTGAACACCAAAAGTCATTTTTGCCGTTGGCTAAAATACCACCGTCCTGTCAATTACGATCAAGTCGAAAAGGATCAGAAAAGCCATTAAGAGGAACAGAGGTGTTATCGATCGAATAATCTAACCAAGTTTCAGTTTAACGGACCGGCAGTGACATTGTATTCTGTGGCCAGAATATCGATTTCATGTAGGTTGTTAGAAACGTTGGGAGGTGTCAACAAACAAACTTCAGTGTTTCCACGAAGCACTGAAAAGTTAGTTCAATTTGACACCATTTTTACGATACCGATCAATCGGGCAAACTCTCTCAGCGTTCGCGTAGAGACAATAGTCAGCCTCAACACCTTTCAACTTCCCACCTCATCATTTTACCAGAAGCAAATATTTTGGAAGCTTTCTTTCGAAGGGTTTTGTGCTGTTCCTGCACAGACTTTGGTGGATGCTTTGCAATATTTTTCTTGAATTGCTTTGGTCTAGCTGCCATTTGAATATCACAATTCTGTCTTCAATTTTTACGAACATTATTGCTATTGCTGTACAAGAAAAGAAGTTATATTGAAGGTTTGTTTAAAGCTGGTTTATGTTTTGGAAGTCGGTGAACATTGGCAAACGATATTTTGACAAGACCAGATTCTGAACTTGCAAGGGTTTGGTGCGAAATGAACGGATTGCACGTTCACTCTGTTATGGAATCTCATTGGGAAATTCTACAGGCAGACTCAGAAAGCAAAGGTTGTATTGTTTAGACCAAAGTTCAGAGTTTGCTTCACACTTTTTATCTCTCTCGCGCAGTTCATCCAACGCCTTTTTAACTCAGTTGAGATTAGATTTCAAGTCTGAAATCGTGTTGTGTGCATGCTCCAAACCACGGTCGCCAACATTTTTGAAACTGCGAACTACTTCTTGTGTACCGATTAATGCGAAGGGCTACTAGTTTGATACAAACTTATGAAATAAAAATTTAGCTCAATTTACCTTCAGCTATTTTAGTATTGATATTCCTTAAATGTGAAGACATTGATCACGCTAATGTTATTTTTAGAACAGGCCCGCGGGCGACTTACATGGTCCTTGCGGGCGACTTGGTGCCCGCGGGAACCACGTTGGTGACCCCGGGTCCAACTATAGATTTACCAGCAGCAAGCATTCCATGAGTTTTTTCAATTCCTTTTCTTTGTGTGTGACGTAATAGTCTCAAAATATTGCAACATAAGGAGGATGACAAGAAAAGGAAATGTGTCTAGAGCAGCTAAGAGCTTGGGACAATTTTCATTAAAAGCACCATTTGGGAGACTTCGCATTTGTCAAGATGTTAGAGAGAATACTGTTTATAGTTACCAGCGCTGCAGTCGGAGAATATGACCATCAGTATTAGCCTTTTGGGCTGAATCACAGGAAAACTCAATGTGCGAACTTTCATCCTACTGGACCTGGGTACAATGTGCTTCTTGTGCCCCCTCTGAAAGGCCCTTTCTGTAATCTCATTTACCTACACAAATTGCTTGAATACTGCGCTTTGTACTCCGTTCGGACTGTCGCAAATGATATGCGGCGCTCTTGCCGCTTTCGTAGTGACTACTCCACTGGGGCGGGTCAGTGGCAGCATCACGCGTGAACCGTTTCATTGCACCCTCCCCCATCAACCCCGAGTGCACCCACCCATCAGCACCGAATATAAAATGCAAATAATCCACGCAAACACTTGTGGCAACCAGACAAATTTGGTGCAATTCCATCGATCTTAGAGTACAGTTTCTGAAGAGCAACAGAAACAATCTGAAATCTACCAGCGTGGCTAAACTATACACGCGTGACTTCACTCTCAGCTAAACCAAGAGCACAACTATAATTCAATTAGCCTAGCGGACTATTGCAAATATTTGCAGCAAACTCAACACGCAACCAACACACAATACTGCTCACAACGTGAACAGAAATTTGCAAAGTTCATCTGTGCACTCATCCCCCAGCTCCGAACAACAGATCGCACTGCATTACAGTTACGAACGAAAACGACGTGATTCCACTGCACAGATTTTCGGTTCTTGCATTGTTAGAAAAATTCCATGTTTCAAATACAATTTTGACATTCAACCTGAGTCGAAAACATTACTAAAGGATTAATGAACACAGCTTCAAATTTGTAGCACATGAGCAAGAATGAATCATACCGCATATCGTGTCTTATCGCACCGTATAAAGTCATTTGCCCGTCGAATACAACTCATTATTAACGTTCAAACTGCACCATTTATTGATGCAGGCAAGTAGCATCAACTTTCAGCAAACCTTTGAACACGGGAAAATTGCATATATTGGTGGCCAGGATTCAAAGCATGTGGAGTTGTTACGATTAGTTAGTTATTCCTTTCATGTCAAATCAGTCCCACGCCTTGCGCGTGGAAAGGAGGTATTTGTTTTTACCAATTACAGATACTTGTTTGTAGAGAATGCAGATCTTCACTCTTTGCTTTGTAATTTAGTAAGCGTGGGTTTGGTGAAGCGAAATTCATATTTTTTTTCATGCGAGCATGGTCGTTAAAGATGTGAAGGTGCAAGACGCGATCAGGTAAATCAGTGATCGTCTTAGCAAATTAGTGGCCCTTGCCCAGAATATTTTGAGGACCCCCTGCACTTACATGAAGGACATATGGAAAAAACAGACATCATTACCAGTATGTGATGTTCGTTTTTAGAGTATCACTGATACCTGATATTGAATTTTACACCAACCCATGTGCAGGAAAATATAACACCCCAGCGCTCCTCAACCTAAATGGACAGAAAATACTTCATTCGTTTGCCTTGCACAAACCAATCGTCTACAAATCACTGCAGCCAACAACTATCGAAAATATTGCCGGAGCACTGTTAATGAAAAAGCATCTTCTACAAAGAAAGGTACTGCGTCACAGTTCAAAAAATGAACATACGACAGTTGATGTACAGTGTCTATGAAGACGTCAAAGCACATTATTCACAAAAGAATCAGTATTCAATATACAGGCAACCTTATTGCCGAAAACCAGGCTTGTCCGTGGAAATGTCATTCCTGTGGGAATCCCATGGGAAACATCCCATGGGATGGGATAGGACAGGCATAAATTGCTATGGGATGGGAAGGGAATGGTACAGATAAATATGTCCCATGAACAACCCTACCGAAAACTGAACCAATTATTGGCTTTGAGCACTGTAGAAATATTGCAACGTTACGCATATGCTTCAGTAGTGAATGAACACTAGCTTTACAATAAGCAAAATACACATGCACCTAAGCTTTTAACTTGAATGTATATGAAGCATACTTGAAATCAAAGTGACCATTCTCCTGGAGACATAACAAACCAGGCAAAACAAGTTGAAAATTCTGAATGAAACCTGTACCTTTAAACATTGTAAATAACCATGATAGTGAATGCGAAGTGTGTTTGGTCACTCAGTATGGGATGTTTGCTTTAATAGTTCCTGAATGTGATCAATTACGACAAAACATTTTAGTAAACTCTACCATGGAACATAAAGTAACCTCACGCAACACTCAAAATAACTTAAAGCAATATTTAAATTCTAAATATCCACAGAAAACATTTTAGATTAACGTTAACCGTAAGGGACTGAATCTTAACTACATACAGTAGTGAATGCATTCGACAGCATTCCTTAAACACTAGAACGTCATAGCAGCGGTAAAGTTTTAATATCAGTGGAAATTCACTGTCACACTCTAAAGAGAGGTAACACTAGCAATGGTTCAAGCGTGAAACACCCGAAGTATACAGTAAATGAATTTCATCAAATCTGCATCATGTTGACTGGAAATAAAGAGCCAGCATGTCCTTTGATCAGCGGCCCTTAACATCTTCGTTGGGGCCCTCTTCAATTTAAGCTTGGGCGCTTGTCCTTCGATCACAGAATATTTATATATATTTTATCATTTTAGTGTGGCGTTTTATCTTCAGGTCGAAAATCCAACTGTGTCAGAACACATAATCAAAATCTCATAAAGCAACCAACGCAAGCTTTCTACCAGGCTAAATAATATTTAATCATTGTAATAAAAATACAACAATGAAAAAAAGCTCATAAACCTTTGGAAAAGCATAAACCAAAAATGGGACGCCTTTCAAAATGCGTAAGTTTAAAACTGGGCCCCTGTTTTGCAAACCGTGCGCAGTAACTGAGAACACCACTCCATTAAATATTTGCAACAGCATAAGTTGTATTTCAAAGTTAAAATGTTTGAGATTTCATGACGAAGCCGAAATGTTTGTTCACGGAAGGTATTTGTTCATTTTTGTTCACATAAGGTTCAACTTTAAATGCTTGGAACATGAACATACCGTAGAAACTTAGCTTATGCTTTATTTCATGTCAAACCTCGCACAAGCTATTAAGATGCTTTGATCAATCAAAGTACATGTAAGTTTTAAGTTCTGCATCCATCCGTGTCTTCTTCACATTTAAATGATTAACTGTCTGTAATTTTATGCCCAGTTTAGTATTCTTCGGATTTTAGTTCGTCATGCAAAGGAAATAGGCAGCTAATTTTTCTGAAAAACTATTGTTTCAGGGAACAATTATAGTTGGTATATATCATTTTTTATTTGTGTTTAGAGAGAAATCCTTTGATATCAGTAACTCCGTGTTCGTCTTGTGCAACGCATCGGAATGCGGTGTGCCATAGCGTACCACACACACCTTGAATATGCCTTGCTACACCGCCCAACACCACGTGTTTTCCTAAAAACAGATTAATACCTGGCATCGCGCTTTGTGTAAGGTTTCTCAACTTGTAAACCTGTGTAAGCAAGCACCGTTGGTGGTAAACATCACGACAAAAATTACAATGAGTTCGATTGCCTTGTACTAAAGTAAGGATAAAGGCGGATGAGACAGAAATAACTTGATTGAACACTGGAATCAGCACACAAGATTTATCCTTGAAAATATTCAGTTTTTCAGATACAACTCCTGTTCAACAATGTTATCCAACTACGCTTTACAAGACAAACAATGTTTCTAGTTACATAACCACTTCAATCACCAAATATTGTTTTGTACAGATATTCCTGTGAGATTATGATCTGCACGTGGAATTCAACTTCTTCACCAGCTTACAACAACACTTTACCTGTACTAGGTTATTGGATTCCGCTGACAGTTACTGTATTCTTTTATTTAAAGTTATACAGGTGTGGCATGAGCTGAAGACTGGCATAAAGTTATCACGTTTCTCTGTCAATATTAAAATTTCTTTAGAGTACCACCTTCGGCGAATATCGATTTCGTTTCCATATTAAACTTTCAAGTTTGTTTATTCAACCGGAATCGGCTTGTTTCCTGTCAGAAGGCAGGGTTTTGGAAGAAAATTATTTCAAATTATCAAATTTTTTCATGATAAATGATCTCTTGTAGTTGCAATTGCGGTTGAAAGAGATGAATCGTTCACATGCGGACATATGTAGATTTGCCATTTATTTGTGTTTACATCTTAAACAAACAAAAATCAAACGATTCAAACCAGAGAGTGGTACTTAGGTCGTTTTTTTAGGAATATAGTTATGAAAATCAGATGAATGTTACTTCTCACTTAAGATTTCGAACCACGATTGATATGTACCAAACGTTGCCGCTGGTTTTGTGTTTAACACATGTTTTCCTGAAAGGTCTGTTCGAACTCACGACCGGATTCTTCGTGGTATTGCGCACTTAACGTGGTACCAACGCAGTGTTGAACGAGAGATGAGACTTATTCGAACCCTCGTTGCCACAATTGTCGTCTCTCTTTTGTTCTGGTTGCCAAAAGGGTTTGTAGCGTTTATTGGAAGAGAAAAGGTTTCTACTGTGGTGCTAAAGGTGAGTAGAAACGAACAAGGAGTTATCTAGGAAAGAGAGCAGAAGTTTGTGCTTTAGATTCTGTATAAATCCATTGAAAAAAGCTTCGACGTTTTCAAAACCACGCACATTGTTAGCTGATTATGCAGTGAGAGCAAGTACCTTCAAAAAATTTATGATTTTCCAGGTTTTGAATACATATTTTTCCACAGATCTACCAGCATAAAGCGCATGATATACAAACAGGCCCGCAACCCAGGGGCGGGCAAACCGGACAATTGCCCCATGCTATTCAACAAACAAAATTTCAAATTGTCAGACTAAAATTTTTTTATTTGTTAAGTAAATCAAAATTTGCAGTCATTTTCTCCCCTCGCCCCGAAAAATATCAGATACTTAAGGCCGTCACTGCAACCAGGGCTGCGGAGCACTTGTAAAAACGAAACGGCTCCAGCTCCGGAGCTCTCTGTTTTCTTAAGCATGGCTCCGGTTCCGGCTCCGGAGCTGTGTTTTTTTGTAACATGGCTCCACTCCGGCTGTGATTTGTTAATACACATTAACAATTTCGTTATTCCTCTAGTGTCCTCCTTGCAGCAAGCGAGAGTGTTATTCCAATATATTTTGAACTAATACTGTTACCACTACCAGGTCTAGGTAGTCGGAAGGAGTTTGGTCTCGAATGGTCGGAGTCGGTAAAAATTCTTTTTTTTTTAAATCCGACTTCGGGCTGATCTTCTGCTCGCCGAGTGTAATTGTTTGTGCCACAAAAAAGTCCGTAAGCGTCGCACTTTGCGTTTTTGCACAAGGATTTAGTCTCACAAAAGGCACAAATATGCGCTGCGCTGGTGTTGACTGACTTCTTCACATCACACTCGGCAGTAATTTCACAGCCTGGTGTGATTAGAACAAGTCCCAACATGAAATAAAAGGACATTGTGACCCTAATGCCTGGTATAACAGACCCTCGGATTTCGCCGCGACCCTCGGATATAAAACAGACCCTCCGATATAACAGACCGACCCTCGGATCAATCTGATTTTTGGTTCTCGGTTATGTTTCTCCTTCTAAAGCGTAGCACGTTTTGATCTAATTAGTTGGCGGTAACGCAGTTACGTATCTTCGTACTCTATTCCAGCGTGGTCCAACTGCAGGCCCACGGGCCACATGTGCAGCGGGGACAGAATTTTATGGTACGCGAGCTTTCTCATTTTTGATTGTTGTGTGGATGTTACAGTACGTAATTATAATTAGAACACGCCTAACAACTTTTAATAATAATAATGTGCAATATTACCGGCGTTAGACCAGTCCAGGGTCTCCAAACTACGGCCCGCGACCCACATCCCGCCCTCGAAGACATTTTGACAATAATGAAAAAATAATGTGCTTACAGTGCTGTTCAGTTTATTTCTGCATCCCGACCAAGCACAGAATACTTTATCAGGAATACAGGGACGGGAAGCGACGGCCGTAGCTGTCATTTAAGTCACTGCCCTGATGTATTTACAAAAATTTATTGATTTGGTATAGTGTAACATACCCCGAAATAATCCTATTACGTAAGATGTCCGGTCCTCGAACTGTTGCATAGTGGCTTTCTGACAAAAAAGTTTGGAGACCCCTGGGCTAGACCGTAGAGAGCTTCTAGAAAATAATCAGCACAACTGAAACAATCTACTATAACTGAAACATTTTGAAACATTTTGCAATAAAAATGCACTCGGCGTTTAGAAGCACATAAATGTGTGAGAGTGGGCTACATTTTCTACTATGAAGCATGTCAAACCCAAAACATAAATCGAATGTCAGGCGAAGCACTGTCAATAGTTTCCGACTTGCTACGACTAAGATATTGGTATTGATGTAGGAACGATAGTGTCAGAGAAGCATCAACCACAGAAATTGCATTGATTCGCAACATATGTTTATTGCTAGTGTGTAATAATTTCGATGACACACTGACTTCACTCACCTATTTTCCTTTTTCTGTCTTGTCAACAAGGCCTCCAAGAGAAATCTTTTTAGGCGAAGAAAACATCTTGGGCCCAGCGCTGCAAAATTATTTTGAAATAAATAAAAATTGAGGCTGATATATGAGTATGAAATTTCAACAAGAAGTGCTCGTTTTTTGAACACAAGAAACATTATGTTAAAACATACCGGTATTCAAGTCATGTGACAATATTGCCACTTTTTAAGCATGAGTTTCAAATGTTCATAACAAAATCTTATCAAGGACGAAATTTGAAAAAACGCCGCAGTCTCAGAATGAAAGGAGTCGATGAAGGTTGAATAAAGCGTTGCTAGTGAAACGAGACTGTGACCTCATTGAATAGCTGTATCCATGGAATGACCTTACTTATTATAACAAGAATGAAGGGACAGAAGGAAATATTTTGTCAACCGACTATTGCTTCTATTTTTGACGGCGAGCCACAATAAACAGCCACACGGGCCACAGGCCGGCGATCACTGCTTCAAAGCATTCTGTCAAAATATTGTAAGTGATTAGGTTCACCTTTTCTAAATCTTCTGATTTCTGGGTATGTCCGCTAATCCTAAACTCACATTTGATAAGAGCCTATATCTGCTTGCGAGACAAGTTTAACAATCAACAAAATGCACAGCACACCGCTGCGGTGCACGAAAAGCTCTTGCGTTCTGCACTGCAGTTACTTGTCAATTATAAACTTTTTAGTTACACATATGCGCAAGATTCACGTGCTACTGTTGTTAGATTAGATTTTATTTTGAACTGGCATGTTTCCATTGAAATTTCACATAAAGAATCTCTTAGTTTGAAACTTTTGGTTCATTGGAGAGAGTTTTATTAAATATTTGTTTGAAAATGAAAGACGTAAAAGAAAACTCAGTTCAAAGGAGAGAGTGGGACAGTAATCGTGAATGTCATATATTCCACAAAGTAGGCAAACATTCAAGTTCAACAAAAATAATTACTGGTAATAATATCAATGCATCATATCAGGAAAATGCACTGCCAGCAAATCACATTAAACTACATCACACTAGCTTACGAAATCCTTCAGGCCAAACCAGTTTTATCACCGGGATTAATTTCTAAACGTTATTTCGAGTTTGTTAGGAACAAACACTCAAATATTCCTTCAGTCTGGGGCCCCGGAACAATGTACCTGCTGGACCCCCCTCTCATAGGCCCTGTTTGTCAATCAGTTTTTCATTCACCATTTTATGAGGAGTGCCCCGCGACTTTCGCGTTTGTGTAAAATGTCCCGTAGGTCAAAAGTAGTTGGACCACACTGCTCTCCACAATAGCAGCGCGGCAGAAATTAATAAATCACAGTTCGCGTGACGAAAGGAGTTGGAATAAATTCGTAATTGCTCGACGTAACAGACGTAAATAACGGAAGAGTTAAGTTTGGAGTTGGTTGGCAGGTTCAATTGCTTGAGTTGTTTGTTACGGTGGTCAAATGATTTAATAAGACTTCACCAATATAACACCCAGATTAAATTTTGTTTAGTTCATTAGACAAATCATCTAGATAAACAGCAAAGAAGTATGGACGCAGTACTCCCCCTTGTCTAACCACATGAGACACATGAAACGGTTCAGAAAAATGCTTGCCCCATTTAATTTCCTTCGTTTGTTCTTTGTACCAATGCTTCAGTAGGCGCACAAACACATTGGCACCTTTCTTTGAATTAGTTTCTCAAATAATTTCATGTGTAGTACTCGATCGAATGCTTTTGAGGCATCTAAAAACACAGCATGCACAGA
>JGI24022J15233_10008596_pt1 | contig 11419 bp, 8 predicted proteins | sample Ectturendosymbi2_FD_15233 | JGI IMG/M metagenome (IMG submission 15233)
GGGAAACGCTGCTGTAGCCATGCCAATGATTCATTTGAGTGGGGGGTGGCACCATCCTGCTGGAACCGCTGGAGGACCCTGACGACCCCTCTCCCTTGACCAAGTGCTGTCCAGAACTTGCCAAGCGCCTGGACATATCGTTCCCATTCCCTACAAAAGTCATCCACGAGTGGAGGCCCCACGTTGCGTCCGCTCAGCGTCTGGGGAGGCGAACGGAGACAGCGCAGAGTGCTTCTATTTCTACACTGGTAGACTTTGAAACTTGTAGGGCTACAAGGTACTACTGAATAAAGTGGGAGCCCTGGCGAACAAGAATGCAAGAACGTCCTGTGCAGACAGGGTGTCGTCTTTGTTCCGAGAACTCGCATAACGCACATCGAACGTAGAAGAGGCTTGGCGGCTGTTGAAAGCAGTTGTGCGAGGCGCAAAAATCAGCAGTCCAAGTGGTCCAAACGCCCAAAATGCAATTTTGGGAGAGTTTCCGATGTAATCAAAATCCCGTTACTGAAAATCCAACAAAGGGTTCTTGCAAACCAGATCTCCGCATCTAAAACTGCTAGATCCATCAAAGACCAAAAGAGTGTCCTTAACAGCAACGGTGGGCCATCCTTGGCAGATGGAGAGAACATATCAACGATTGTTTGAATCCAGTCAGTCTCATACCATTGGACACACAAGAGGCGCAGTGTTGGGAGGAAAATACCATCACTGCAACCGAATTCTTCCAAGCTGTGAAAACATTGAAGACTGGGAAGGCTGCAAGCTGTGATGAAATCCGACCTGGAATGCCTAAAGCCTTGAATATTTAAAAGAATCTTTGGCCAACTGGTTTGTTTCCAGTAGCTTGGCGTTCTGGGATTGAAAAACCGGGGTGGTTTTTCTCCTACACAAGAATGGAGACATGTTATAACAAGGCTAACCAGAATCCCCCCAAAAACTTGTTGAGTGTGTTTGCTTCAGACGTATGGTCTACTCTATACCAGGGGTTCTCAACCTTTTTCTTACCATGCACCCCTTCAGCATTCCAACAAATGAGCATTTACCCCTTCAGCATTTCAACAGATAAGGATGTACCTCTTCAGAATTTTGACAGATGAACATGTACCCCTAAAACTCCTCATGACAAAATATTTTCTCATTATTTTTCACAGGTACATCTGACAGTATACATATAATGACTTTTGAAATCAATATTAAGTGATATATGTATAAATATTTGAAAATAAACAACATGTAAACAAATTTTTACCTTCTATTGCTAACCTTAAATGTACCCCTTCGGATAGGCAAATGTACCCTTTGGGGTACATGTACCCCAGGTTGGGAACCCCTGCTCTATACCATAGGGGCAGTCAGCCAGTCACATAAACACAATGATTCTTGTGCGATCAGAGATCCCGAACTGGAAGCACGCAAAGCTTTACACCGTGGCAGCAAGCAACAGTAAGGATCACACATCGTGCTCACTCTGCTGCTGTTTGTTCGCGCCACGTACATATAGGTGCTATGTTTAGCGCACATCCCGTTCGTCGTGCATCGCGCATGTGACGCCACGCCGACCGGGAAGTTGCAACAGTATGAAAGATTTAAACACAACGCATCTCAGAGCAGATGCTGATTGGCACACGCAGTCAGTGCAGAAGAAAAGAAAAACTGCTGCAAAGAACCAAGAGCAACATAGTTATACGTAAGCGTTAGATAGTGAGAAAATAATGGAGATTTGTAAAAAGCATCAAAGCGACGCGAGCAAATAATGAAATTGGATGAAGATGCACGTTATTGGACAAAGGCACACAGGTTGTTTCTAATAAAAGCATCAAATGTCGTGACGAAATGGCAGTGGCGTAACTAGAGGTTTGAGCCAGGGTGGAAACGTAGCTGAAAGAGACCCACTGCCCACCGTAAGGGTCCCACTAGCCAACACTCAGAATAAAACTTGAGAATTGATGGTGAAATGCGATGTGGATGGCTATACTAACACCTCAAATCACCGGAAAATACTCTGAGAAAGACAAAAAACAACAACCCACTGAAAACCAAAAGAATAGTAAAACCTAAATGTAAGTTAAGTGGGGACCCGGTTTTTACATTTAGCTTGCCAGGGGGGCGATTCGCCGCCTGTTACGCCATTGCGAAATGGGTAACTTGATATAGGCGAATTGTTTATCCAAGCCAATGCGTTGATTTGTGTAATGTCCAACTCTTTAGTGTTCGTTCTGAACCAACCTATACCTATGCAAGTCAGCGGTGGCTCAGCCACGTTTTCGCGTCATGGGCTGGTAACCCATAATCAGTGTGTGGTCTTATGATTGGGGGGCCCGAGGCAAGGCTGGAAAGGCCCCTGATGACGTCATCATACTCATCCAACCGTGATAAGACCTTTTGATCAAGCCTAGGAAGGGGACATCCGGGCCACCCAAGGGTACGTTCCTGAGAATACAGCACGATTATTTCAACACAAAATCTGCAAGGATATTCACGATAGGCCTACACAACTTTAAAAACACTGAAAGTTGAAAAGACAAAACTAACACAAAAGTTACAGCAAGTTGGCATCGGCCCCCACTTCTTTGGTTTTGCATCTCATTTCTCAACATTCACCATCTATGAACTAGAAAGTTTGTAGCACACTTCCCCCTGAATAATGCTTGGTTTCCTGAATTTGTTCACAGCCATTTCTTTAAGGGACTCCATGGAACCACAGGCAATAATCAAGCAAATTCAAAACATTAAATTCATTTTCAATTTCATCCTTTTCATTACACTCAAGAACATGGAATACAAATAAAAGTATTCAACCTGAGACTTGTTTTGAAAAGCTTTGAGGCTGGGTGAATCAAAGCTGTCCTCTTCTTGCATTGACACTTGTTGTTTGAAAAATGTGCAAAAGTAGCGAATAATTCATCATAAACTATACTTTTTTGAAAACATTGTTACACTATAGTATAAGAAGCTTCATCCTCGACAGTGACAAAAGTTGTCATTTGGTATAAATTTTTGTTCTTACTTAATAGGGTCTTTTCATAACTTTTTGGAACAAATTTCAACTCACAGTTTCTGAAGTTGATTTGAAGCTTTTCCTAATTTAAACATGAGAGAGGCTGGTGGGGCCCTTTGAAAACAGAGTATTTACACAGCAGGCTATAGTGGCGGGTTGGAGCCCCTTTGAAAGTAGAGCACCTAAACAAAGCAGTTGCTGTTGGGAACCCCTTTGAAAGCAAGGCCCTTACATATTACAGTTGATGTTGGGGCTTGTGGGGGGGCTTTTGAAAGTGAAACACTTACACACAGGCCCGTAACCAGTTTGCGACACCAGGAGGGGCGAAGAGTTTTCTGAGAAGGGCCCAAATTTTTTGAACTATGTCCAACAGTTTCAAACTATATCCAGCACATTTTTCCAGGAGGGACGAAAAATTTTCTAAGGAGGGCTTTGCCCCCCTGCACCCCCACTGGTTACGGGCCTGCTTACACATTACAGTTGATATTGTGGGCGCCTTTGAAAGCAGAGTACTTACACACTGCAGCTGCTGTTGAGGGCCCTTTTGAAAGCAGAGTACTTATTTATGATCAGCTTCAGAGTGGCCTATGTTATATGAGTGGACAATACGTTTTTCACGAAAAATTAAAAACATTTATACGCGAATCACCTCGAGGGGGTCGAGGCAAGTGCCCCGCTCGCCTCCCCTTAAACGTCCCACTGCCCGTAATGCCCTCAGTTTAACACATCGCATTACTTTTCTGCATTCTCGAAATTGTTTATTGCATTCTCAATAGTCACACCGGTGGTTAATCACGATTATTCGTACACTTGATCAAAGTGGTTTGATACTAAATACTTTGCATCTCACAAATGACCTGAACAAAATGTGTGTTTCAGCTATTCGAGAGACCTGTCAATGGTTCGCAGCCAACTACCAGCAAGCGAGGATCTAAACAAGCTCAGCTCTTCGTCTCTAAAGGGTCATCCTTTTATGGGTTCACGCAGCAGCATTGCGTGGTCTTGGATTTGATATCTTCGCATTTTAGTGCTGCCATTGATGAACTTTTTATTCAATAAAATATTTAAGAAAAGATGTTTGTGAAGTTATTGTTTGTTAAGCATTCTTCGATTAGGTCCAAGTCGGAGAGTAGACTGCTTAACTACTTTTACAAGATTCTAACTGCAACTGTGCAACAGCGTTGAGTTCATGGGCGTTGGAAGGATTGTTGCAGGGGGGGCCACTAGGGGATTACCAAAAGTGGTGAAATTCGTTTTTTCCCACTCAAAACGAAGAAAACAGCCTTTTTTTGCTCAAACTTTCACAATCCAGGGGGCCTTGGCCCTTCCCTGCCCTCCCCCCTCCCGACGCCCATGGATGAGTATATTAGTTATAATTAAGAACTTTTCAGTTACGGCTGCGTGTGTTTTATATTAATTCGACCTACGAAATGAGCATGACCATTGACATGATTGTCGAAAATCAGGTCACACAAATACTAACTTAGAACTTCTCACGGAGCGTCACTGGCCTTACATATTTCCTAGTTTAAGACTTGTGACACATTTAAATTGTATCAGAATTTTGACAAAATAATCGCAACATTTTCAGTAGCAAAGGCAAGAAACTTGGTCTTTGAAGTGAGGTAATTACAAGTAAATGATTACATAGCAGTATATCTTTTTGCAAATGCACTGATGATAGTAGCATGAGTTACCGAAACGTCTGCAAAATGTCATTTATATCGTTTTCTTTGGCCGAAATTTTCATTATAATATGTCTTTGTTTTCTGTTAACTTTTCAGGGTATTATATCCAAAGAAATGCTTTAAGATTTTGCATTTATATATTTTTCTAGTAGTTTTGTCTAATATTACTTGCCTACAGTTTTTCACATGCATTTTCGGTCTGTCCTTTTCTATTTATTCGTGAGTCTGCCCTCATTCAGTCCTTTATGGCGTTCTAAAAATCGAAATTCTGGAGTGCATGCTCCAGAACCTCTACAGCTCGAACCAGCGGTGATTGTGACAAAACCTGACTGGAGAAATGGGAACAAGAAAGCGGGTACGCTGCATTTAGGAGCAGGCTCTCACAACCCGGTGCTGTAGAAAACTAGTTGTAACTCTGGTCAGTTTTATGCTGTGTTATCAGAAGATATTTGTTCCAATAAAATTCTGTGGTTCAAAATTCATGAAGATTTAAGCTGATGATAGGACTTTTCGCTTAGTTTTTGCTTTTCCTGCACTGGCTATTACAATTCGAATGTATTATCGCAATTTGGAAAATTGCAATACAACAGTTTGAATGTTAAATCGTAACCGAAATTTCAAATTGGGGCAGTTTCACGCGAAACGATTAGATTATTAACTCTACGATAGGGATCTCCAAAATTCAAAGGTCCTGACGTCAATTCCGTGACGTCACAGCAGGCCCAAAACCAGATTGGGACACGAGGGGAAGGGGGGCAAAGAGTTTTCTGAGAGGGGCCCAAATTTTTAAAACTAAGTCCAATGATTTTAAATTAGGTCCAACACATTTTTCCAGGGGGGTCGAAAATTTTTACTGAGATCACTAAGATCTCTGAGACCGCATTAAGATCTCTGAGATCGCAAAGATGGCTAAGATCTCTGAGATCGCTAAGATTATCACTAAGATTGCTAAGATCACTAAGATGGCTAAGCTCACTAAGATCGCTAAGTTCACTAAGATCGCTAAGATCACTAAGATCGCTAATATTGACTAAAATCACTAAGATTGGTAAAATTGCGATAATCACTAAGATCACCGAGACCTCTAAGATTGTTAAGATCGCTAAGATCACTAAGATCACCAAGATCGTCAAGATCACTAAGATCGCTAAAATATTGTAAAAGATTTATTGTATTGGATTCAATTTGAAACGCTTTTTCAGATTGGATCCGCACTGCTACATTTTTTGAAATAATATAGATACGATCAGAACCGTTTTTGACTAAATTAATAGAATAAAACTGCGGCATTTTTGTTGTTAAAAAGCTGTGATTTGCTTACATTTTTGGAGTGAAATTGGACTTGCAATTCACATTTACATATTCTTCACTATTAAATTGGATCCAGTATAATTTTAATGTTCATGTCTGATCTTAGCGATCTTAGTAATCTTACTTATCTTGGTGATCTTAGTTATCTTGGCGATCTTAGTAATCTTAAAGATCTTAGTGATCTTAGCAATCTTAGCGATATCAGTGATCTCAGTAATCTTAGTGATCTTAAAGATCTTAGTGATCTTAGCGATCTCAGAGATCTTAGCCATCTTAGCGATCTTAGAGATCGTAGTGATTTTAGCAATCTCAGCAATCTCAGTGATCTTAGTGATCTTAGCAATCTCAGCGATATCAGTCATCTTAGTGATCTTAGTGATCTTCGCAATCTTAGTGATGTTAGCGATCTCAGAGATCTTAGTCATCTTAGTGATCTTAGCAATCTCAGCAATCTTAGTGATCTTAGTAATCTTAGCAATCTCAGCGATATCAGTGATCTCAGTGATCTTAGTGATCTTAGCAATCTTAGTGATCTTAGCAATTTTAGTGATCTTAGTGATCTTAGCGATCTTAGAGATCTAAGCCATCTTAGCAATCTCAGCAATCTTAGTGATCTTAGCAATCTCAGCGATCTTAGTGATCTTAGCAATCTCAGAAATCTCAGTGATCTTAGTGATCTTAGTGATCTTAGCAATCTTAGTGATCTTAGTGATCTTAGTGATCTTAGCAATCTTAACTATCTTAGCGATCTCAGTGATCTTAGCGATCTTAGTAATCTTACTTATATTGGTGATCTTAGTTATTTTGGCGATCTTAGTAATCTTAACAATCTTAGTGATCTTAGCAATCTTAGCGATATCAGTGATCTCAGTAATCTTAGTGATCTTAAAGATCTTAGTGATCTTAAAGATCTTAGTGATCTTAGCAATCTCAGCAATCTTAGCGATCTTAGTGATCTTAGTGATTTTAGCGATCTCAGAGATCTTAGCCATCTTAGCGATCGTAGAGATCGTAGTGACTTTAGCAATCTCAGTGATCTTAGTGATCTTAGCAATCTCAGCGATATCAGTCATCTTAGTGATCTTAATGATCTTCGCAATCTTAGTGATCTTAGCGATCTCAGAGATCTTAGTCATCTTAGCAATCTCAGCAATCTTAGTGATCTTAGCAATCTCAGAGATCTTAGTGATCTTAGCGATCTTAGTAATCTTAGCAATCTCAGCGATATCAGTGATCTTAGTGATCTTAGTGATCTTAGAAATCTTAGTGATCTTAGCAATCTCAGCGATCTTAGTGATCTTAGCGATCTTAGTAATCTTAGCAATCTCAGCGATATCAGTGATCTTAGTGATCTTAGCGATCTCAGAGATCTTAGCCATCTTAGCGATCTTAGAGATCGTAGTGATTTTAGCAATCTCAGCAATCTCAGCGATCTTAGCAATCTCAGCGATATCAGTCATCTTAGTGATCTTCGCAATCTTAGTGATCTTAGCGATCTCAGAGATCTTAGTCATCTTAGTCATCTTAGTCATCTTAGTCATCTTAGCAATCTCAGCAATCTTAGTGATCTTAGCAATCTCAGCGATCTTAGTGATCTTACCGATCTTAGTGATCTTAGCAATCTTAGTGATCTTAGCAATCTTAGTGATCTTAGCGATCTTAGAGATCTTAGCCATCTTAGCAATCTCAGCAATCTTAGTGATCTTAGCAATCTCAGCAATCTCAGTGATCTTAGCGATCTTAGTGATCTTAGTGATCTTAGTGATCTTAGTGATCTTAGTGATCTTAGCAATCTTAACTATCTTAGCGATTTCAGTGATCTTAGTGATCTTAGCAATCTTAGCAATCTCAGTGATCTTAGTTATCTTAGCGATCTTAGTGATCTTGTGGTATTTACAGGTGTCCTTGTATATAAAGAAAATTGTATGTGATTTTCCAATGTTACATGCCTGCTGCAAGCCTGTTAAGTGTGACTCAACAGCAGCTCTGTTGTGCAGTTCAAGGTCTCAGGATGCTAGGCCCTTTGGGATTTCCACCCAACAAAACGTACCGAACATTTTTGGGCTAGATACTTCAGTTTAAATTTTATTGATATCGATGATCGATTTGCACCTCTAAAATATACAAAAACACAGTCTAAATAATAAGGAGGGTGATTAGGCCTAAAACATACTAAGCAAAACAACAAACAATTGTTGACATCAGTGTTGTTCACTTTAATTGGCATGAACTTTTGTCATTTGTTTTTACGGCGGTTGCTGAAAACCGAGAGGTTTGCGGGGAAGTTACAAATGAAAAAGCATGACTGTAGTGTACTGCATAAGGAACAAAACATTAAATGATAATACACCATAGTACGAATGCATTGCGAAAGCTCAAGTGTGAAAGGTCAGTGCGCTGTCTTGCAGTCGGTTATGCTGAAATGAATTAAGCAAAATGCATTGAAAGTTTGCAGAGAAAGTTTCTCGTAACTTAAAACCATTTTGCATGTGCTTTTTGTCAATGATCAGTGGCTGCATGTGTCAGTACAAAAATGTTTTATAATTTTTAAATAAATAGTTGTGTCCAGGACGTTATTAATTCACAAACGAAATAATAAGCTTGGATGTTCGAATGACACGTTACGTCAGCTTACTTGACAACCACTGGTATGTAGCATGCATATCCGACCAAACTTCGGTTCGCGGCAATATGTTTTTCTATTGTTTCATATATGACAATGGGAAATGGTTTATTGTTTCATATGACTCAGCCAACAAGCAGAAGCACTACAAGAAGCCATTGCACTAAGCAAACCAACCATTAGTGAACATTAGAGCAAATGAAAATTCAACAGCGCAATAGTTGATCAGTGTAAACAAAGAGGGGTGCTGTGTCATATAGGACTGGTGAGGGACCATGGCGATCATCTAGTCAACCAACCCTGTTTTTCAGTTTTTGAGAAGTGTTGAAAAACAACACTTGGAAATGAAATGATTGGCCACAACGTTTCTCTGGATCGGTCCGGAACAAACTGTGTGAAACGTTGTCTATAAACATGAAAGATTTGTTTGAGCTGATTTTGCACATTCCTTAACTTGAAATCTTGCAAATCTGTATTTGCGTAACAAATAGCCTACCTTTTTCTCGCATTTAAATGATGAGCATAGTCTTTTCAAAATGAATGACTGCGTTTCTACATTTTAAAAAGTAGAATGCGGTTTTCATTATGCAAACTTAATAGGAAATATTTCGTAAAATTTGTTTGTTCTTTTCGCAGGTTTGGGATACAAAAACGAAACAGTGAACCATTCTCAAGAGTATGTCACCGCTGAAGGCGTCCACAGTCCATACAAACCATATAGAAAGTCTGTGGCGTGACGCTAAGCGAAAATTAAAATCCATGAATGAAGCAAGGCGTTCCTTTCTGCCGTCCCATCTGGACGAATGGCTATGGCGCCGCCACCGAAGCAAAAATCAATGTTTTCAGGATTTAGTAGCAGCAATAGCTACCAATCCCAAGTATGAGGTATAAACACTTTCATACCGCTGGCATACGATTACGAACAATCATGGACGCAATTAGGTGGGGGACACGGGGGCGCGCCTCCCCACTTTTTCAGACAGTGGAGATTTAATATGCCATGTTCCCCATATTTTCTTTTCAGGTTTTGTAATAAATTGGTTTCACACCAACCTGCCCCCCCCGCATTTTACAACAAAATTGCGCCCATGCGAACAATCAGTTAGCACACCAAACAGTTTATGTTTAAGAAAATCCGCTTTCGTGGCTACAACCTTGACTTTCTTCAGCAGCTTTTGATTAACAGCAGACATTTTATTTTTCTGTTCAGGATAGCGATTGTGTAAATCGTGCATTGAAAATTTGGCATTTCACTTTTCGGTACCGAAACCAGAAAACGTTTTGGTGAGCTTTTACACCCGTCTCAATGCACATTCATTACATTTTCGACACTGTAACACGCATGGATTTCGATTCAAATTGTCTGGTTTTGCAGTGTGTTGCTGGACTGCATAAACGTTTTTAAAAGTTCTCAATCTTCTGTGTCTTTTTACTGCTCACCGTTTTTTGAATAACTTTTACTGAGAATTTGCGTCGGAATACTGCCTGCTGAAACATGTTTCATACTACAGTATTTGCAAACACAATCCCTGAAACGGTTATACCACATTTTGTCCAACATTATCGAATTTTTGTGCTAATAGCAACTGTGAACAGTAAAAAATGCCGCCGTTGCCTCTTGCTGTTGTGTATGGGACACATGGAAAATGTGTTTTAGCACATTGGCCTAATAAAAAAAAACTATTGCCATTTATTCTTAGATCTTACCCGAAAATGGCGATACTGAAAAGGTGTATCCAAGTCAAACCTGATACACTGCCTTATAAATAAGGATTGAATACGCGTTTCATGCGAAAGTATTCCTCGGGGCCGCAATGGTTACTTTGTTTAAAGTGGTATAAGCACGCAAGGTTGTGGTCTTGTGTTCAGTGGCGCAACCAGAATGAGACCGAGGAGGCCAGGCCCCTCCCCTGAAACAAACTTGAGAATATTTTTACTGGTGTTTTATATCAATTTTCAAACGCTAAAAAATAAACGGAAGGAACAGTCGGACTCAAGACGACGTCGATAACTGGTGACGTCATTGAATGGCTCCTCCCGAACAAAATTGTTGGTTGCGCTACTGCTTGTGTTACCGATGTTATGTGAAATTACCTTTGTGAAACCCTTTCTGTGACGTCATAGAAGCAATATTCACGTTGATTGTTTCCTTCTGGTCCGGTTCGAGAAAGATGTGGTATGGCAGAGATGAACGGATTTAGGTTTTACAAATCCAAGCCCAATCCGACAATTTCATTTCGAAATCCAAATCTGATAAACTGACAGTTCCAAATCGAAATCCTGTTTAAATCCAAAATTCTATCAATTGTGTTCTGCCAATGGCAAAATAACCCCAGCACAGTGTTTGCGTCATGAGGCAAATTGGACATTTCCAATAAACACCTCGAAAACAAACTCAAGTTAACTTATGCTCTATTTTTGGCCCAGAACACTATAATAGTAGACTCTTTAAAGACTTCAAGGTGAGCACTATTAGCATCAGATGCAATGAGAAGCCTAGTTATAAAGTCAAGTGTAAGATATCAAATCAAAAAACAAATTACCGGGTACAGTAGCCTATACAGTACAAGTAGGGTTACCAACTTTCTGTTTCGCCATTCCGGGACACCTTAATACCAAGAATTCCAAGATTGATGCAACAGAAGCTTACCAAACACGATAGACACCAAAAGCAACAGCGCGTGGTGCACGTCGTAGATGATGATTGTGCAGCGTTGACCTAATAACCTCTAGGGCCCTAATTAATTTTATCATAATAGAAGAAACTTGTGAAATGGTGAATCTTTAAGGCATAAATGC
>JGI24022J15233_10008598_pt1 | contig 11418 bp, 4 predicted proteins | sample Ectturendosymbi2_FD_15233 | JGI IMG/M metagenome (IMG submission 15233)
CTTTTCCTCTTCGTCTGGAACCTTGCGGTCCATGACAATTAAACGTCGTGGCCATTTGTGCCCGACAAGAGTAACCTCTTTACAGTTGGCCATTAATCCCGCAACCTACACATCGGACTACGACAGCACGTCTAGCGGTCGACACAACCTTCACCATGGAAACATCAATCTCACGTAATTTATGGGGCACCTGACTAGATAAACCTCTGTGTTTTTTCGGTGCCCCGGCGTTTTTTCTGTTTTAGCGAGTACATCTAGCGCGATTAATTCAGTACCGCCAAATAAATCTATCTATCTATCTGTTACCACACTTTTCAAATGCTAGATGGCTGCCAAGCCGCTTCACAGATCCGTGTTTACTCAACTCGTAAGTTGAAGACCTGAAGCTGGTGCTGCCTACGTTTGACCTCAGGTGAAAACAATTCTCAACTTACTGGAAAGGTGAACGTAGCTGCCCTGTGTATTTTAGATCCAAAACAAACGCGCCATCAAAAAGACAAGGTAAATGCCCGTGTGCATTTACATCAAAACAGCTGAGAGTTGGTTTTTCCAAGGTATCAATGAACTTCCTTCGTACTGTTAAAATCGGAGCAAGTTTCTTTTAATTGCTGAAAAATCAAACTTTAGTTAACATTTCCGTTAACAAAACGACGTAGGCCTAGAGTATATGTCAGACGCGCCATAATGTGTTCACGATGCACAGTATTTAACAGTAATGACATTGTTGTAATGTGACGAGTACCTGATGATTGCGTCAAAGTGCGCAACCATAATCGCATGTAACACTATCTGACCTACTCCTGACAAGCATTTGCTTGAAATTCTTCTGAAAATCGTAGAGTACTCAAAAACATCAGCTTCAAACTGCCAAGCATTAACTTTCGAACTACCAGGGACGTTTGCCAGTCACTTGAATTAGTCAACAACAAACCTAACAAAAGACACGGTGCTCACAATGCTTTGTTCAGTATCAGTAGTTGTGGAAAACGTGAGAAAACACCCGATTCAACAGGCATTTTTCTCTTTAGTTTGTCCTTGAAACCAAGCCACCTTGCAGACTTAAAACTATCTTGCGTTTTGAGCTGTAGTCCTACCATAGCTGCAGCGACTGTCGTTTCTGCTGTCGTTTGCAGGTAAGGACGGATTTCAACCTCAGATAGTCCAACGTTTTAACCTCATTGCGAAGCGAAAGTCCTCTGACATCGGAAGGGACGACACACTGCTTCCAGGGCTGCAAATATTTGCCAGGCAACTGAAGCAAACCGTGATCTGGCTGATCATTCAAGGGGCAGCCAACGCTTACGGCACTTGCTATACGCTTTGAGTACAAACGCGTGATTGCCAAAGAAAAAGCTGTATCATTTTGACCGTCAAATTGTTTGGTTGGTAAATTGTGCAGTTTGGCGAAACTGGATCACTATTATTTGCTTTTATCGCAGAGAGACAAACATTGTTGCGGTGGGGCTAATTGCACAAGGTCCAGAGCTGTGAGCTGCAAGGGTAACTTCGCATTGCTTACGAACACATGCATCGTTTGCTAAAATAGATTTTATTAGAAGTTGCCGCAGCATGCGTATAACTGCCATGTGGGAATATTCTGAAGTATCAAGAAGAACAGTTACTTTCAAACTGCCAGACAATACTCATTAATATTTAATAATGGTATTGTGAATAACTTCCACTGTCGATCGTAATAAAAACTAAGGGTTGCCTAATTTCAAGTAAGTTGACCATTGAAGCACAATGCAGTACTTTACTGTTTGCTAAGTCTATAGTAGTTATATGTCTGGTTAATAGTTGACCATTTCGGCGTGTTAGAATGCCTACAGCCAAATCAATTTGCATCTATGCCTGCAATGGCAAAAATACTCCGTATTTATAAATCCCTGCTGCAGTGCATCACGTTGCCAGCTATTTCCACACTGAAAATACGATCCAAGAACAGAGGAAAAATCGACATTGTGGACAATAGATAAAAAACATTTAGAGATTAGTTTCACCAAAAAAAGACATGTAAAATGTATTCACTTTTTTATCCGTGACTATAATTGATTTTGATCAGTTTAAAAACACCTAAACCGATTTTTATTTTCAAAAATTAAAACTGCTAGTATTTTTCAAGACAGCTTCTTGATTCCAGCATTTGTTTCAGGCATTTTTCGATACGTAACTATAAACTGGTTTAAATATTGCTCCGAATGTCTTTTCCCAGCTTTCCTGTTTGCTCTCTCGAGACCGTTCTGTTTGTATCTCGAGTATAGTCTTTGAGCACCTGTGTCCACGCCTTCCTTTGGAATATATTCAACCATGCAACAAACCACAAATGCAACGCGTAATGCGCCTGCGTGCCACGCTGCTCATTTGGCACGCAGAGATTAAAACATTGCAACGTATTGCTTCCTGTTGCTCGCGCACTAAAGCACCACGTCACAATCAAACAATACAGCGAGTAAGACTATTTTCGAGTCAATCGCTCAAGTGTCTTATGGTTGTGGTTGCTATCAGGTCAGGCTGGCAGCTTAAACGGACTTGCCGCCCACGAGGAAAATAGTAAAATCTCGAAACTGTGTCACTGCAAAACTTACTGCGAGTTTCTCACTTTTGTACAAATGAAGGATACCATTTGATAGAGCTTTGGGTAAACCTACGGTATGTCCGGGCCGGTTCTGTGGCCCAGAAACATGTTGGCCCCCATTGCTACGCTATTCTTCCTAAACGAGTCCTCGACTGCTTTTCCTCCTTAAAAAAGTCCTCACCCAGCTTTCCAAGCCCGTAAGTTAAAAGCATTACGAACTGAGTAGACAATTTATCTACACTTGCAGATAAGTATGATTATTTCTCAGGCGAAGGAACTGACTAAACACACGTGATTTGGTTGGTGAATTAAAATGCTCTGTTTTGCATTTTTGAATATTTTGGACCCCTTTGTAAACTTTCAACCTTTTCCTGGAAATTCACCAGAGCGATTTCGCTCATCGGATCACTAATGTCACCTACTGCACCTGTGGTTCTCAGTTTGGGTCTTCCAAATTGAAGCAAGGGCCCGCAAGTTATAGCCACCTATTGCATGAGAGTACTGATCAGCAATATTGTGTGATTTGATTAGGTAACAACTGTGATGCAAGGGGTATTTCAATGCGCTATATTCAAATCTGACATCACAATTTCACCGTCACGTCAGGCTTTCGTTTGCTGACAGTCGTTCACTGAAACATTTGGCCGTTGGCGGTGCCGTCGGACAACTGACGTACTCAGGGGTTAGCAAGGAGAATAAACGTTAGGAACCGCTGAACGGCAAACAGTCCGCAAGAGTGGTATTTAAACTTCATCTGCTTTTTTCGATTGGTTGCTGTTTTTGCTCAAAACCGCTGACAATAGAGGTAAGATATCAACAGTCCCAGACTGAGGAAGAACAATCTTTTCACGCATTTTTCTTTTTCGATGTTTCTCAAGTATGTGACTCATTGATTAAATGATGTATTCCTCTTCGGTTTGATGAATACATTGTTTATACCACACTTTATACATTTCTAGACGTTTCCTACTAAAGAATTGGTACAAAACTCATAAGAGAATCGTTTTTGGGGAAACCGATTTTGAGCATGTTTACTCGGCCCAATTAAAAGAGCAATAAAAGAGCAAAAAAATCAATTCAAATCTAAACAGCTTCGTTTTTACCGAAGGAGCTAATAAGACGTCAGCTGCCGGTGAATTTTTACGCCACGTGTGCTGTTTTCGTTAACGCAACGAATCGATTTTATTCCCTACTCAGTGTATTGTATGGGAGCGAATCTAGAGCCAGTGGGGCAAGGCTACTTTTACACAGCTATGCGCTTAATCATGATCACTTAACAGGAATTTCTGCATTTGTCAAAGCGGAATCGAAATTTGAGAAAAAAATGCTGATGTCTACATGCTATACCGTACGGCACTGGTCTCTAACATTGGCACGGCACTAGTTTTGATTGTGCTCGTTCTATTTGCTTCAAAATTAGAAAGATGTGTTGAGTGAACAGGATTAACATTGTTTCTAAAATCTAATTTCCCAGTAATTGTATTGAATTTTGGTTGAAGTACAAAATCTTGTCTTCCTTTGAGGCAAGAAAAACGATGTTGTTGCATGAGGTGATGACGTGGACAACGCAATATCTTTTCCGTAAATAGCACGATAATCCGGGTGTAGCAAGTTTTTGGGTAATACTTTGAAGTACATTTTGCAGTTAAAAAGCAATGCAGTATCAACGCAAGACAGTAAAGAAACAAAACAATTGCTAACATAAGTATATAAAATATCTTGAAGTCTTGCGCAGGGCACTTGAGGGCGACAGAGTGGCTCGCAGCAACCGCATCGTGATTCGATGTGCGGGGCGCAGATGCCAAACAGCGTCGTCAACATTCCATCTTTCCCTTCGTTTGATCGCAACAAAACCTCAGTCACGAATCTCGGACGGCGTCAGGTGAGAAACTGAGCAAAGAGTGCGAGAAAGCCGATGTTGAGAAGAATGACCAGGATGATCATGCACGTTTTGGTCTGAAGGGAGAAAAGACGACGTGAGAGCCCTGTACGTGAACCTCAAAGCAGGGCCGGCCTTTCCACAAGGCCAACAAGGCGGCCGCCTAGAGAGCAGCCTTCAAGGGGCACAGAATTCACTTTTTTCTTCGTTTTCATGTCCCGGATGTTTTAACGTGACGTGTAAAGGGGACGTAAATCCTGAAGTTTGCTCAGGGCACATAACTGTCTCGGGCCGGCCCTGCCTGAAAGCAGAGGAGTCGTTCGCAACGCCGTGATCTGTTTGAGTTTATACAGTCGCGCTCAAAAGTTTAAGACCACCTGCCTAAATCTGTGCTTTTACAACAAGTTTGGAAAATTGTCTCATTTGCTTCGTCACATTGCTTTTCATGCTGGAAGAACATTGTTACATAACCGATGCTCCTATTACAACCTTTTAAGAGTTGCTCCTATTACAACCGGTTGTCTTGGAAGCAAGAATGTTCAAAATTATCGCAAGTTTTGCTGCTGAAAATATGGGCAAGAAAGGGTGTTATCAGGTGTGGACAGGTCAAAAATTATGGGTCCAGGACAGTTCGGGCGACGCCGTTTCGGCGACGGGACGTGTCGGCGATGGTGGTCGGAATTGTTTTATACGAAAAAAGTGTGTTATTGAAATACAACAGAATTACCCTGTAACGTCACTTCAAAGGACCGGAGGAAAAGCGTCGCTATAGACGAACTGACCTTAAAACCTAACCACAATAAATCGTTCCTGAAATAGCGTTTTTGTTGAAGGCCAGAGGCTGGCAAGTTTTAAAAGTGTTTCTTGATTAGGATTGCCGCTTACTGTATCGCGTTTTCACGAATACACTGATGAGATAAACACAAAGAAGAATTTGAAAACACTGACAGTTGTATCTACATGCTATACAGAGCATGCAGTAGTATAGTACTGAATTACGTTCCTGAAAAAAAGTCGCTAAGTTTCGTTTGCACTGTTCTTGAGACAGCTTTATCTAGCACATGCTTTGAATTTTGTTAGAGAATTTTCCACCATGGGCTACTGCTTCTTTTACTCGATATTCTACGCACTGCTCCACCAAGTCTCGGTCAAACTGACTACAGTCGTAACAATCCCCCAAATCCCTAATACAGTGCGTTAAAGTACAACATATAACGATTTCCTTCGACTTCCTGATGTTACCGTTACGTCACACCCACGGTTCAGCGATTACCCGCTTAACTGCGTCACTTACCGGCCATGAAAGGTTTATGTGGCGGCTTCACAGCCGTGCTTNAACTTCAAAGTGTGAAGAAAACTTACAACTGTCGTTATGCACGAACAAAATATTCTGCGAGTACCGACGAAAAGCGTCGCTATGGGAGAAGTGAGGACATAGCCGAACTCTAATGCACGAAAAAGATAGGGATTCTGCCGGGACCGACGAAAAAGCGTCGTTATAGCCGAACTGTCGTTATAGCTGAAATCGTTACAAGCGAATTCTACTGCACTTCAAAGGTCATATTACAAAGGATGTTTGTTTATCCCTAAAGCTAAACCTGAACCCTAAAGCTAAACACAAAATTTTTTGAAGTACACAAAAAGCGCTCCCATCACAAGTATCATGTCTTAAGTTATAACCGATTTATCGCCGAAACGTCCATCGCCGAAACGGCATCGCCGAATTGCCCCATTCCGAAAATTTTTACATTGTATGAAGAGGGGTACTCAGAAAAGCAAATATCTGAAAAACTGAAGTTCAGTCAAGACTGCAATCCATCAATAATACTTTCCTCCACTTTTAAGTGGTCCAATCGAGGTGAGGATTTGCAAAGGTATTTCTCTTAGTTTTCATAGAAGGCGTAAGCCTAAGTTTTCTGGCAAGTTTGTAGGCTCTGAGCCTAAATTAATCACTGAAACGACGTTTTAGGGTCGATGCACTGACATCTGCACCTGTGAGCAATAAATCTGATCGAATCTTTTTGCTCTAAGTGGTGGGTGAGCGCACTACCATCTTTTTTATCGCGTGATCATCTCTTTGACTGGTAACCTTGCGCTTACAAGCCCTGCTCAAGTCCTGAAAACTACCAATCGTCCTGAAACTGGCGACTGTCTGATGGATTGCAGTCTTGCTGAACTTTAGTTTTTCGTATAATGGCGGTTCTGAACTGAATACCTCACTTCATGCAATGTAACAATTTTTGACCTCTCTACAGCTGAAAAACCCCTCTTTTTCCATGTTTTCAGCAGCAAAACTTGCAATAATTTCGATTGCTTTTTGTTTCCAAGATAACCAGATCTTTAAAAAGCTCATTCTTAAAAGTTGCAATAGAAGCATGATTATGTAACAACGTTCTTCCAACAAAGCAATGTGACGAAACAAATGAGACAATTTTCCTAACTTGTAACAATCCAAATTTTAAGCAGGTGGTCTTAAACTTTTGAGCGCGACTGTAGTTCTTCTTTGGATGGCTTCAGCGTAGAATAGCAAAATAGACTTTGCGGCCTGACGTTTGCTTGCGTCTTTTTTAGTAAATTGATATAAAATTGGCTCATCCTTTGACGCAAGGCTCCTGAACCAAGCTCGTAAATACTCTGATGAATTGCTCGAATGTTTTGCTGTAAGAACCTGTTTAACTCCCTGTTCGCATTATCTAATATAACGTTATCATATATCCCGTAGTTTGTAAGAATTGTAAAAACGTAACAAGGGTCAACGTTGCTAAACTCTAGGGATCTGACCATTCAAGGTCAGAAAAGGGTAACGTAGTCAAAAATGGAGTCCTGAGAACAACGTTGAAACCAGGATCTGATAGATTGGGACTGGTTCTTATGACGTTTGCTGAGGTGACTTGGTCTTGGTCGCGACGTTTCCAAATTAGTCTCAATTTACGAGCAAAACAATTTGCAGTGTAAATTTTTTTTTGGTTTACCAAAGTTCAGTTAAAAATGAAACAACGCATCCGGCAAAGCGTGGTTACATGCATTTTTGATGAAAAATAGACGTGAAAAGTAGCTATTTAAAACAAACTTTTTGTATAATTTTGTTCGATTGATGTAAAATGATAATTATTTGAATTCCGCGGTTGAGATGTAAAGCTTGATATTGTACGGGTCGCATGTATTTGAACTGACCAACCTGATCAATTGAAAAATGCCACCACCAGGTTGACAGCACAATTTTTTGAAAATGAGGTGCTGGTGCCAAGTTCTAAAGTTGTTTAAAATTTCGAAACTACTAACGAACATTCAGGACGAAAGATCAAACAAGGCGAATTCCGACCTTGTCCTTGATTTCAAAATATCAGCTGGCCTTGATCATAGCTTTATTCACACTAATTACCGAGTTGATTCAATCGACCGGCCTGGTGTCGGTTTTGACCTCGAGGATATTGATCGCAATAAATCTCTCTCGTCGCGTTTCTCAAAAAAATTCTAAATTTTCCCTTGGTCTTGTCCTTTCATGTTTATCAAGCATTTTATAACGCGTGAAACCAAGCAGATGTCACACCATAACAATATAAGTGTCCATGCGATGATGCAAACGCTGATGGAGGTAAACTACAAGTGGTGATAGGGACTGGTTTATCTAGAAAGTTTTAAACTGATAAAGAGGAACTCTCAACTCCTCAGCATCTTCACAAAATTAAGTCACATGTTTTAAGAAATGTGCTTCCAGAACGCTCGAGGTAGAACACATGTGGTGTATTTTATCAAGCTTCAAAGCAGGTCTAACATCATTTGCGAAGATTTTTTATTTCACAAACCGCGTCAGTTTCACTGGCTTTTGTCGATGTGGAATCTTCCGCAAGTTCGTGACGACGTCGTAGGTTTCCTGGCAACGGCGACTTGCTGTTTTCGTCCAGAAGAAGGGAGTCCCGACGGAAGAAGTCATCTTCATTCTGAAAAGTCTTGAACTGTAAAAATGCTAACATAGAGGGCTGTGACGCAAAAACTTGTCGAGCTTAATTATCTGGAAATGCTTTTTGAGAAATGGCAATTGACCCGTGGTACGTCACTATCACTGAAGTTGATTAGAATTTCAGCGCCCTTCCTTTTGAACTGTCAGAGGTCAACGCGTATTTTTGTAAAACGTTTAACAATTATTTTTTGATCAACAGTGCCGTCATAAAATATATTAAGTAGGCTCCAAGTACCCATATTTAACTTGGAAAACACACTGTGCTTCACGTTGTTGGGAATCACATCCATTTAACAAAGCATTAAAATATCATCTTCCTGACTGAGGTGGTTGCGGTACTTCTGATTTTACTGTAGGGAACGCAGAATGAGGTAAAGCACAAGCTTGTTTTAAATATTCATTGTTAGGCAGGATCTTAAACATGCAAAGAAAAGCATTATGTTTTGACAGGAATCATATCAAGCTGCTACGTTTTATCTATTATTTTAAAGAAAATTAACGAAATGGAAATTTTCACCAATCACAAGCATGGAGGTTCTCCACAAAAGGTCTGACCATATCGCTACATAAAACTGAATAGTGCCTCCAATACGATTTGATACTCAATGGTAAGACCATTAATTAAATTTGATTAGAAATCTTTCAAAAAATTTTACGACGAAATGCAAAGAGTTTTAAATCATTTGGAAGAGGTGGGTGAAGATGTCTTGCCAAGAAAAAGTTTCAATGCAGACACATAACAGCAATTGTGCAATGTTTTGATTGGCTTAGTGTAAGGGTGGCCAAACCTTTTGACCCGAGGGCGGCATTCGCGAATGCGTGGCCACTGAAGGGCAGCGCGATTCACGTAATCTATGCAAAATAGGTTGTTAAAATGAATTGCAGTACAATAATAACAATGCAATCACACCACTTGTTTACACTTTTATAGCGCTGCTTGCAGCTAAGTGCTGCTGTGTCAGACAAGTCAAGAAGAGAAAGGCAGCAGCCTATGCTGTTGCACTACTGTCCACAGTCTGAAACGTGATGCTTGAAAAAAAAGTGCAAGGTATTTGGAGGGTCGGACTAAACTAGTCGACCACTCCTGCCTTAGTGTGAAGCTTTTTTAGATTACACTCTGCTTTTTTCGAAATTATACTGGAAAACATTTAGCCTTTCTATATTTCCTGCTTCAGTTTAGGCGTGAGCAAAATACTCGAATGTTTGACTGTGACAGCATTTTCTTGCTTATCGCGGATGGCGAAAGTAACTCAATATGTGAAACTTGGGCTTAGGTAATTATCATGATACTCACCTCGAAGTCATTCCGAGTCAGGTCAACAGGCGACTGCTTCTGCAACTTACTACTCCCAGAAATGCTTTTTTGAGGTTTGTTGGCGGCGCTGTCCGCTGAAGGACTAGAGAAATGCGCAAACGCCGGAGTGCATTGAGTTGGTGCTTCTTGCCACTTCTCGCTGCAGCCGTCGCGCGGTCTCAAGGTCGAAACACTCAGCGTGGAGCTTGAAGACCCCGGGGTGCTGAATTGGGAGTGGCCTTGGTCAGGGTAATTTACCGTGCGGCTACGATCTAAACCTTCCTTTTTTTCGTGATGCGAAACGCGGCACGAATCCCGTGGCAACGAGTTTGTTTGTCCAAGCGACTCGACGTTACTCGCATTGTCCACGCTCTGGTAACCAGAGGTAGTCGTGGGATAACTCAAGTTCGACGAACTGGGATACATGCGTTCGCCAACACGATTTGGCAAAACGGGATCAAGGTAAAAGTTTCTACGCTCCTGCGTATGACGTAAGCGAGCACCTCCCGAAGCTGCTGAATAACCATAAGATGCGGTCCGGCCATGTCCGATTGAATGATCTCGAAGATCGTCTTTCCGAGAGCTGTCAGCAGTCTCGCAGTGCGTCATTTCCGCTTCGTACCCGCTCAGATACTCAGTTTGTTTCGATTCGTAATCAAACGTATCGCACAGCGACTTGCTTTGCGAGTTGGTGAAGCGATCCGACGAAGACATAGATTTCTGCCAGGCTTTGCGCTTGTCTTCTGCACAGCTGCTGCGCCAGTCAGGGTTGGTCATGGTAGTGCTGGGCGGGGGCTCTCCCTGTAAAGATGTCTTCTTACGTCGGGATCTAAAGGACCTAAAAAAGCTTGGCTTATGAGTCTTTGCCAGGGTCCTTTCCGAACCAGTGATGCCTTCCTTAGCTTCTTCAACTTTAATAGAAGGAGCGGACTCGTAGCGATTGAACCTTGCACTTTCAGGTGAAAGATATGACATTTTGCTGCGAGAATTCCCTGCATGAGACGAGTTGTCAGAAGAGTCGTCAACTGATTTAGAAAATAAGTTATTTTCGTGGAAGACCGTTCTTTTTCTGAAAATATCAATAAAACTTCTTATTAATCAAATTGTTTCCTCAACACGTTTTAGAAGCAGCTTACAACTTGCTAAATTTGGCAATCCATTAGACGTCAGAAGTTTAATCAAAGTCGTCATATCGCCCTCAATGAAAATTTATAAGCGACAAACTAGGTGTGTTTTTCATTTACGTGGTTTTCCCAGATTTTATGGTTCAAATTACAGGGCTTAGTAGTAGAACAAAAAATATAAAAGATTAAACAACGTTTCATCATAACATTGCACAGAGGAGGTGTTGTTTCATTCGCTCCAGCAAATGCTGTAGCCACTCGTCTCATGCGAAAGCTTTGCATTGCTGGAGAAAAGCGAAGGGTTAATTGATTGTATTGTGTAACGTCTGAAGACTTGTCAACAGCACCCAGCATTTATTTGAACTAAGCGGATAAGAACGTTAATTGAAGATGTATACTACTGAAAAAATGGGTACAAATTATTTCTAATCAAGGCATCAATATCGTCTTGATGAAATATGCAATTTAATCCTGACAAACAGTTACACTTTTAGGAATGTAATGTAAAATTCGGCAGCCGCTATGACCACTGACGGCAGTCGTTTAACAACAGTATGTATGTGCATGTTCCATAATCGGAAGGCA
>JGI24022J15233_10008600_pt1 | contig 11416 bp, 5 predicted proteins | sample Ectturendosymbi2_FD_15233 | JGI IMG/M metagenome (IMG submission 15233)
ATTGATGACAATAACTTGATTGAAAAGTGGGACAAGAACTATTTGTTGTCAAATAACGGCATTAAAGTTTGTCAAGAAAAACGCGTGATAGTCCACTGAATAACTTAGAAATATAAAGTGATATAAATAATTGAAAGGGCCAGTGTCAACTTAAAAAGAAGTACGACACTTACTGCGCAATGAATAGGTAACTTAACTATAAAGTGGAAATTCTTCCCCTGAACTCGTGAAATTCCTCCCTGGGGAGGAATTCCTCCCCGGTTGGGAACCACTGCTGTAAGGTATGACGGACCGTACTAATTTGCCATCAACAATTCCATTCCTTTTGCTGTTGTTAAATCTTGGGAATTTATGGAATTTTGATCAGATTAACTTCTGCGCAGTGCGATTTTTCATAAGTCGTTCCTCGTCAAGTATTCAATTCAAGAAGTTGCAAGGAGGGCAAATTCATAAAATACAACGCCACTAGGCGGGCCATACAGTTACTACAATTTGGTAAAGGGACTGCGGGTCAGGGTTGTGTAGTCGGTGTCCGAGTCACGAGTCGGATTCCTAACAATACTAGGAGTCGGATTTTTTGTCCGACTCCGTCAGTCCAATTGGATTTTTTTTACATCACACTCCTACGTTGGGTATCCCTGTTGAAATAGCACAATTTCTTTTGAAATTTTCATCAAACAGAGAACTCTTGCTGTGAACCACGATTTCCACTGAGTGCTAGTTACTACAAAATTGTTGACAGCCAAACTTCATTCACTTTACGTAAAGGAGTTGGAGTCGAAAGTGAGAGTCAGAAATTGTGGAAAGGTCGGAGTTGGAATTGGACATTTTACCTCCGACTCCGCAACCCTGCTGCGGGCCGTAAGTTGCCGACCCCTGATCTAAACTCTCAGAAGAGGCAAAACAATGCTTGAGATTGCTATCAAACAAACAGATTGATCGGTTTTTCACACCAACTGGAAGTAAAACAATGTACTGCAGCTTGTATGCGTACTGCGTTTTATCGAAATTTGCAGTTTTCAAAACATCTTGTGGTACCACGAGAACACGGTAATGCGAAAGGTCCAAGGAAAGAGAATGGAGTTTGTTTTATTACAAAATCTGCAGTGCTGACATCTTTCACAGCCTAATAGATAGAATAATTTGCTCGGAATCACTCACAATGTCAAACTAAGAGATTGCATCAAACATGCTGACTTGTGACTTCCACGTATAGTTTCATGTTCGAAAATAATAAGTTCGTTTGCCACAAATGCTGTTTCATTTTTTTCAAAATCTAACTAAACCAGCGGAGATTTGCGGTCGTGTGTCATGCAACGACGACAAGAAGTTGTAAGTATTCTCACCACAATTGAGAGACTTGCTTCGCATGTGGCTGTTGATGTTCCTACAGCCACACCCGCGCTCAGCAGCAAGCGTTTATCAGTAAAAGCTGCTTTGCAGTTTCAAAACCATTTCAAAAGCTGGTCCGATTAACGTTGGTATTTTATTCAAAAACGCATCGGGACGTAAGTGTACGGCAGTGCTTTTCACAATGCACTTTCAGCATTGAGCATTACAGATGGTTTTGATGGTTGTGCTAAATTAAAGAACAAAGGTTTCAATTGACCTTTGTCAAGAAAGGATTTTGGACAATTTGACCATCACTGCGCTAGTCAGAACTATAGCTTGCGCAGCGCACATGCTCAAGCATCTCTCACGTCAGACACAGCAGATATGTTTTTCTTCCTGCGTGTAGGTGCTGAGGTGTGGTTCGTGCTTCTCAGAGCAGACTGTGAAAAAGGTTTTATGATTATGCAACCTAGTAACTTGACCAATTTTTTCGAGTGAACTAGTACACTGATAGCATGTGAAATCGTTGAACACCCTCCTTTGGCACTCACCTCGTGTAAATGTACGTTTAGGGTTTGTTGCTTTGACGACCATCAACTGAAAAGCTTCTTTGAGACCACCGAAGTGCATCATAAATAGAAAAGGCGACACAATGGTGTACAAAGATGAGACGGATATGAGACCACTGGATAACGGAATGCTTAAAACCTCTTGCCGGAAGATATCGGTTATTATGGCCACCTGGAACACACGAACACCTTAAAACCTTTGCGACGTTACTCACAACCGTTTCGCAAAAGGTCCTTCTGAAAACAGTGTCTGTCAGGCAAGTCGGAAGCCGTTGACCTCAAAAGCAGCAATGTTTTTGTTACCCCGTAAAATCAAGACCAACCGTTGTCACGCAGTTTCAACTTGCTTCTCTCACTCATCTCACCCAAGGTCTTGCAGGATTGCGAGAAAATGAATATTAACCAATCAACAATCGCACTATAGTGGATGCAACCATTCTTTTTGCGAATTGGCGTTTCCTAACTCGCGATTGTTTTCTGTACGTGAAGCGTCCATGGACCATCGTTTTAAAAAACTATCCGATGGAACACTTTGCTATCCTGACCCGTGATAGACAACCAGTTAAACACAAGAACCTAAAAATGGTCTTTCATGATTTATTGCACAGTAAAGGTTATACTTATCAGGAACGTTTTTTCAAGGATTAATGCAACTCTCCTTGGACCGCACTATACAAATTCTAGGTGGTGGTCAACCTGGACCACGTTGAGAATCACTGCACTAAAAATTTATATAGCTTACACTTACCACCGTTGGTAACACGCAAACAAAGAACACAATGGTGATGATCAGCAGCTCTCTTGCTGCAGAACGCGACCAAGCGAAGTTTGATTTCAGCAGTCTTTGCTGGAAAGCTGTTGAATCGTTCAGGTCTTCTTCTGTATCACCAAGATCTCAGCAAAAACAAAATTGTTTATTAATTTCTTTTCAGACCGTCAAATTTTTTCGTGATGCTCGCAAAAGCCTCCAAACATGAACACAACATTTGGCAAACTTTAAATTAAAAATGTGGAGTAACTTCATTAATGCTAAATGAATTTCTCATGTGATGTCCCATTTTGAACACATTAATATTTTATTGACTTGGTGTGCCTCAAGTTGAATTGAAAAGTTGAATTAAATCAAGTGCACAAAACTAAGAGAATACACCAAACTTTTTTGAGTAATTTAATCTGGTAGTGTTTTACAAGCAGCGCTGCTACCTAGAAGAAATCAGCAAAAAAACAACAATCACAGATTCAGACGATTGAGAGAACAGTCATTAGCAGAAACGTTAACTCAAGATAACGGTAAACCATTTCTGTAAAGGCAATCGCTGGTTTTGCCGTCAGTGCCTAACGATCGTTTGTCATTTCTTACAACCAGCATCAAGAAAATTGTGGTTTGGAAAACTACATTTGTGTCAGAGCATTTAAAAGCAGACCAGTCCCAATTGACCAGGTGTTTTGCCCTCGTTGCATGCTTTGCCTGTTGCAGCCTTGGCGATTCCAGCTAACAGCGCTGCCCAGGAAAGCCATGCAAAGAGCGCAAAATACATAGCCGACTCTCATGTGCCCTTTCAAACACGTACACATTTGCATTAACACAAATGCGAAGGTGTGTTTATAAGCCTTTTGTTCAAAGAAATATTATGAGAAGACGCAAAATAAAACACAATTTAACACGCAAAGCTTAGGAGAAAATAAGACTGATGGTTACCGTGCTGAAAACAGATTTTTTCCACAGATGAAAACTTCAAGAAAAGTCCACATTTGTTTACAATGATTTTTATACCCTCCTGATAATGTACTGCTATGCAAAGCATTGCTAGTTTGCTACCAATTATTTATAACTTTCATGTTAGGCTACTGCTTGTTAACGTAATGTTTCCCAGTAAGCTTTGCCAATTAACTGGGAAACCTTGCTAGTAGCCTAAGCCTAATGGTTTTTAGGAAAAATTCCTACTTCACAATGGCTTGCGCCGTGCATTTTACGCTCAAATCTGAAATGGTATCATATCTTATCATATGCCCTGCTAACAGCATGACTACACAGCTACAAAAGCAGTGGACATTTTATTATATACCTATATTCACTATAGCTCAGTTCTTTTTAGATTGCTACACTACTACAGACTCGATTTGATTATTCTGACCAGAAAGTAAAATGCTGTGGTAGTTATGTTTTTTTTACTTCTACAACAGTGGTTCACAACCATTTCGCTGAAGGGAGCCAAATCCAAACCTAAGATTTTGTTAGAGGGCCGCACTAAATTTTTTTTCCACATGTCAATTGACGCGTTTTGTTTTATTGCACTAACGAAGCCTTTTACACAAAATATTAAAGGTGTTACTGAAAGACACTGCCTAACGAAAGGAATCCTTTCCCAGCAACGAATCAGACACTGAGCTCTTACAGAGTGCATATTTTTCGTCTACAAAGTAGGGATCATCAGCTGTTATTCAAATAGAATCTGTTACAGAAAGACTGCTAAAAGCTGCACAAAGGATGCTTGGAGCTGCATGCGTCTCTTAGAACAGTGTTTGAGAACCATTGTTCAACCAACAACACAAAGCCTACCAGCTACGATGTCACAGCCTTAGCGATTATTTAAACCAAAGAAACATCAAAGGCTTGGAGATCAATTGTTGCAGTCTGGTGTCGTAACTCGTAACAATCGCGTTTAGTGTGCTGTAAAGAGCACTGTTGTAGGTAAAGTAAGTCTAATTTTCAGTCAATTTGGTAAAACCGTTAGTATCTTAGAAGGGACCCAGAGCTCTCACATGGCCATAGCTCCAGCTCCGTCACCTGATTTTTATTTTGAACTCCGGCTCCGGGCAAAATGCCCAGCTCCGGCTCCGTAGCCCTGGATTACGAGGTATTTTCACAAGAACTCTGAACGTAATATTAGCGTCGTAATACAATTGCTTAGTTCAGCCATTTAATGGCTTGGTTTAGCTATTTAATACGTTCTTCTTTAAATAAAATTATTTAAATTTACAACCTTGTGTTTCCTTTATCAGGCTTGGGGGGCGAAAACGACGTGTCGAGAGTGAAAAGGGGGCGATGGAATAAAAAAGTTTGAGAAACCCTGCACCAAACGATAGCTCAGCGAAGTACCAAATTCAATTAGATTTTCTGTTACAAAAGCAAACTGCATTAGCAATTTAAAAAATTTTTTAAGTTCAGAAACTTTGCAGATACCAGCATGCTTGGCTTCATGTTTGTTTATTCCCGCATCAGGGGGTGAACTTGCAATTATCGCCATGTCGATACCTTCGTTGTCACGAAGATGATGATCCATCGTTCCATTTACAGCCTAAAAAACAGACGATTGTTGCTAGTTTCTACAAAAAAACATAGATGTGCTTTTCTTGTAGCCTTATTTATGGCTAAATAAACTCTCGTTTTTCGTTTGTTTCTCGATTGCAAGAGTATTCTAACAGCGTTCACGGTTTTTCAAAACTATATCCGTTGGAAAAAAGTTCAAGTGGACGTCGAAACGGTAAAAAAATTACACTTAAAAATCTAATGTTTTCTGTGAACTACTAGACCAAAAACACAAAAAGCAGATTTGTTAAAACATGCGATTTAAAACTAAGGAACGTCAGGGTTTTCTGTAAATCAGCAGGCAGACGTGAAACTTGTCCTGCTCAGGTAACCTCTCCCCAATTTGGGCAAACGGTTCTTCCACTTAAGTTAAAAATTAGTTAACGTTCATGTAGAAAGCTGGTTCTTTCAGTAGATGCATTTTTAGACGCTCTTTCGGGCAGTCCAATCGAAATCTGCACAAGTGTTGTAGTTTTCGATGAGGAACAAAAATTTGCCCAAGTTGACCCACACGGTTACCTGTGGTGTAACAAAATTTCTACACAAAGTTCCTTCTAAGGTCACCTTGACCAATGTGGACAAAAGGAGTTGGTGCATGTAGGTTCATTAGTAAGCCACCTTTGACCGAAGCCAGCACGGGAGTAGATCAAACGAGTGCAAGCACTGACGACGCAGATCAATTTGGCGCGAATGGCTCCTGCTCAGCTTGTCGCTTTCATTGCGAAACAGGTAGGAGAATGTATGACGCCTTCTCCGTCAGACGAAAAAAATTGGAGCCATAAAGGGCCTGCACCCTGTGTGTGTGCACTTGTGGTGAAAGGTCAAACATTTTATTGAGGACATGATGAACCTTGTGCTTATCTTTACCTACGGGAAGTTTCTAGAACTTTGGCTTAGCCAAAAAAGGCTTGCTCCTTGTTGTGCGTGCACTTGTGGTAAAAGGCCAAAGCATTTTATTGAGGACATGACCTCTGAAACCAGACAACGCTGGGGAACCTGTCCACCAACAAAACAACAACACGAGGTTCACGTGCNACCAGCCAACGATGGGGAGCACTTGTCTGCATTGATCACTTTCAAGTTTTCTGCAAAGATTACCAACACCCCTGGAACACTAACCCCGGGTAATTTCCACCTGGACAGGAGTGGTGGCCTCGTGGTCCCTAAGTGAAAATAACTCGATGTTATGGTTGATTGTGAGTTCGGGTGAAAATCTTCCGGCGTTATGATTAGTGAGAGTTTGGGTGAAAATTTTGTAAACGTTATGGTTAGTGTGAGTTCGGGTGAAAATCACTTGGTGGTATGGTTAAAGTGAGTTTTTTGTTTCCCTCTTGATGCCTTGACATGTAAAAATTGACAAAACTCCACTAATTTATACTTTTCATATTTCAATTTGGGGGAGGCTTGGTGCATTGTTTTGGGGGACTTAGCCCACCAACTCCCAGGGGTGTAGTGGCGTGGGACCGCGTTCCCACACCTTTTTGCTCTAGATTACATTAAAACATGGCTGCGATCTCATAGACGTGCTAGTGATACGGAGATTCGCACTGCTAGTCAAAAGTTTTCAGTGAAACAGGAAGATCAAGCGTGGAAATTTTTGAAGGCGAATGTTCACTTTATTCGAATTATTTGGTGCAGTCTTCCTTTTCATTTGTTGAGGGAACGTCTTTCCCACACCTCTTTCTTTAGCACTACACTCCTGCCCAACCCCCTGTGGCGACGGGATTGGCCGTATGTGAGACATGAAAGTCAATAGCAGTGCCGATCAATTTGATTGTCCAACAATTGTTGTAAAGCATTTGCCCATTTTGGGCAAGTTTACCTTATGTGCCTGATTGTCGTAAAAAAGTTGCCTATTTTGGGCAAGGTTGATTATTTTGGCTGAAAATTGCAATGAAAAAGAAAGAATTTCATGTCTCAATCTAATTTACTTTTATTGCAGATAGAACCACAAGCTTGAAATGAGGTTCTGTTTAAACCTTAAACAGACCACCAATGACGTTTACAGGTGGAATTTTTGGATTTTTCTTTACTTTTTCGTTCATTTGTTAAGAGCACTTGCCACATTTTTGCTTGGAAAATTGGTTTTATTCTTTTTCATATAAAAAAATTTCCAAAATCAACACGTTTCTTCTGATGTGATGAGCTTGAGAAGACTTGCTAAGTTGTACAAAAACCCGCGCGCGCGTCTAAACCTGTCAGTTAGTCCAGTACAAGCGAATAAACTAAATCTGCCCATTTTGGGCAAGGACAACAACACTGCGTGTGTTTAGAGGTTACCTGAGCTGGGTGAAACTTCTGTGAAGTTATTTTAAGCGTCTCTGAATGCATGCTACAATTTGAAATGTTCCCTAAACTTATTACTGAAAAAGTTTTAAGGCTCTTCACTTGTCAGATTTGACTGCATCAGCGTTATATGTGTTCCTTTAACTTGTTCTCAAATTAAACATTTGGAAAAGTTAAACTTCTGCATATCTGGAGTGTACTAACGTCTAGTACCAACTGTGAAATACTTTGAACAGACACATTCAACACAACACCCTCGTGCATGCGCAATAACTTAAACCCTTTCAACACGCAAATTGCCTTAGGAACCGTGTAAACCAAAATGGAATAAAAAATAATTTAAGAATTTTTCTTGCAATATGTGCTTCGTTTTAGGTTCAATACATGTCCTATATGATTTTGTCGCCAGCTATAACAAAACGATAACAGCAAATGTATCCGCAGGTTGTTGATCATGTGGGGGTGGTTCAAGACCTGTCTGTAACAACTTGCGTCACAAGCTATTACCCTTGTTTCCCTTTCGAAAATAATGGAATACCAGAGTTCATAAAGGCGTTTTATTTTTTACCTTTCTTAAACATTTACTAAAACTCTTATATACTTTAAAGTTCTTAAGTTGAAGACCAGAAGAAATTCGTAAAAGTTCAGTTCATTTAAATCCTTGTAAAGTTTCACAANTTTGAAAAGTTGGTCTCTGATCTCACTGTGGATCTATGCTTCTTAAAACNGCAACTATCTCACAGCAAAGGTGAAACTTTTTTGCGTTTGACCCCGCGTGACTTTTACCATTGAGCTGCCAGTCGATTTTGATGTGTACAGCAAACAAAATTTTAAGCACAAACACAAGCACTATTTCGACGAAAGGTTTAACTACATTCAAAAAATAGCAACAACATTCTCTACCACTTCACGATCAAAGTCGTTAAGAATAAAACATAATCGAAATTTTCGAAAGTTCATCAAGTAAATGTTTGTTTAAAATACTTGCGTCAGACACTTCTTAAGCAAAAGTAGACTTTCCTGAAGGCCTGCAACCTTACGAAAATATTAAAAGTCAGCAAACTTGCCAACTTTCCTGCTGACTAGGCATGTATTTACACGCTTTACACGTTTCCTAGTTAGAAACAAGTGAAACAGGTCTCAATGTTGAAGCATTATTGTACTATGCGAAAGACACTGCAGCAGGTATACCGACGTGTACCTATGACGGCAAAACATTTCGGGGAAGTTATCCTCACTGCTCGTATGCAGGTAAATTACTTGCATTTTCAGATGGGGCGTTGTTTCACCTACTGGCTAATGCAAAAAATATTTTCCGTACACCAATTAGTACAAAAGGAGTCATTAGGATATTTATGCATTGATGGACAACCTTGATGAATATTAATTGACGTTGGATAATTGGAAAATGTCGAATGCAAGTATGTCATTCTAACAGTCACCAGGCTACGACGCATTTTCTTGGCAGCTGTGGTTTACGAAACAGAAATAAAGCGTTGAGAGTTCGACCTTTGTGCGGGACGGTCCAAGCACTGTTATAACATTGTGACTTACTATTAGTCGTGAGCTAAGATATGCGTTTGATACAGTAAAGCGGTCCCCTGCTTTCTGACGCAACGACGCAACCAACAGGAAATTACGGCACAATGAAAGAAAGACCAAGGTCCACTTTGCGCGATGAAATTTTCCGAGAAGCATTTGCGGTTTCTGTCCTTAAGCAACGCGAGAGTTGCCGTTCGGTTGGTCGAATTAATAGGTTTGTTTGGTGAATGCTACAACAAAACAAACCTACGAGCTGTGACACTCACAGCTGAATGTTATGAACCAAAGCAAAACTAATGCTGTTGGTTAGATAAGATACAGCTTTAGCTTTTCTTACATTTAGCTCACCAGTTGTTTCTGCCAACAGCTTCTTTATGAACTTGCTTTATCTTATTTCTTTTGGAAACATACGACGTAATGTGTTGTATTTTAAAGCGGGTTTTAGCCCAGTGGGAATGTTCCCAAACCTGGGGTGGGTGAGCTTTAGCCTCCTTCTACATGATAGCACAGGTCGAATTGCATTTTGGTGCAGGCGGATAATATTGCACTGCTGTGATGATTTTAATTCCCTGATCCGACTCTGAAATCAGAACTTCCTCATCAGTTCATCCTTCATATTTGTAACGTGAGCTTAGCAATATGGGGCCTGGGTGCCAACGAGAATTAAAATAATAGGCTCGGGGTTCCCCAAAGGTAACGTTCAGGAGCCACAACGGCTTGGGATATTGTAAGCAACAGCGTAGCTTAGCTGAGTGTATAAAGCTACAGCGTAGCCAGATTTTACATCATTTGACATACTGTACAATGACACCAAAAATTTCAGAGATTTTTTTCAGCAGTTGATTTCAGACATAAAACAAACTAATCTTTTGCAACAAAATTCATAAAAAGTGTAAATCTATTGGGTGTTGTTGTTGCTCTATTGGGTGTTATGTAACGCGTATATATTTAAGACTTTAGTTAGCAAACAGATGTTTCAAAACGACAATATTCTTACGTCATTGCTTTGATTTTCATTGTTTCCACTTCTGATGACGTTGACATTCATTCCATTTTTGATCGACTGTTTTCTTTCGCTTCTCACGGCGAAACCGCGGAAGGGTTCTCTGTAAGCGCAATAGTGTGAATGCAATGTGCAAGCGCTGCAAGAGAATGCTTTTTAATTACCCGTGTTCTTACCCTGACAGCAACTTTATGTGTCTGAGACCAGACCAGGTGGGGCATGCGTCTCGACTGAAGTGAGGGCAGGGGTGCAGCGGGGCGGGAACGATGGGAATGGCGTTTCCAGACTTTTTTCATAGTAACCTCACTTGAAGATGTGTCTTTTTACTCAGACTTTCTGTGTGTAGCTCCAGACGTCGCATAAATGAATAAACGACAAGCTATCTCTCTAAGAAATCTGTAAATGTTTTCGTTTGTAGTGTAATGAAAGTAAATAGCCTGCTTCATTTAAATACTGATATAAAAAGAAGTTTGAAGTGCTGTTGAAAACGGTTAGTTTTTTGGTGCGTTCCACACTTCTTTGTTCGGCGCACCGCACCCATAAGCGAGGGCATGCGGAAACAAGAGGATGACCGAGTCAGACTGAGGAGAGAAACAACCGAAGATGATGTCGACAATATGTTAGAAATTTTGAGTTGTTGCTCTTGGGATGTGTTACCGAGGTTTTGCCGAAGCACACTTGGAAGGCCACGTCTCAAGTGCTACACCTGATTTTTTGTTTTGGATAATGCTTGTTTAGTCGATTATGTAGCGCAGTGCAGAATTCTCCAATGTACAGTATTTAGGTTACTAAATTGACAGATCTAAGGCCAAATGTTTCTGAGGCTGTCATTCTTTGTCATTTGTGTTCTTAATAGATTCGGGTGTTCATCGCGCATTGTTTGTAGTAAATTTTCATTATAAGAAATTATATGGTCGTCGTTGTCAGTAACTGACTATACAGTAGACAAAATTTGTTCAAAAATACTAAAAATATCTTGTACTAATAACTAGCCTTAAATTTTGTGAGGTATTTGAATTACTGTACTTTTTGTTGTTTTTCCAACTTTTGGACATTTTAGCAGCAGTCACGTTTGTGTAAAGGCTGCTGCAAGTTTTAAGAAAAACATGCTTTAAGACAGTGTTTCTTAACCGGGTGAACGTTTTACCCCAGGGTGAATGAAATTTTTGCAATGATGAATGATATAAAATGGATGAACAAGGGGTGAATGACATTTCTGTTCCTAAGTTTTTGTATCCTCTGGCAACGTGCAAATTTGTTTTGTTAATAGTTTCATTAACCCTAAAAAAGCCTTCAAAAAACTATACATTTTTATTCTGAGACGTTTCGGATTAATCTTAATCCATCTTCAGTCAAAAAAATAATAAAGCAACT
>JGI24022J15233_10008604_pt1 | contig 11414 bp, 9 predicted proteins | sample Ectturendosymbi2_FD_15233 | JGI IMG/M metagenome (IMG submission 15233)
CTTTCAAAGCAAAGTACCTGCACAGTACAGTTTCTGTAGGGGGCCCCTTTGAAAGCAGAGTACTTACTTATGATCTGCTTTGTAGTACATTATTTGTGTGAATAATAAGTTTTTCATCAAAACTAAGAAAACTTTACGCGCGTAACACCTCAAGGGGGAGCCCCCAAAAAGGGGGGGCCCGAGGCAAGTGCCTCGCTCGCCTCCCCTTAAACACACCACTGGCAACAGCCAAGTATATTAAGATAGAGTTTACAAATTAACCTATTTCCAAATTTTCAAAGCAGAGCGATTTTTTAAAGAAGCATTGCCCTGCTGTTTAAAGAAACTATAAATTAATGCGTTAATTTATCTAGCAAGACTTGTAAGTGTCACTTCGAAACAAGAGCTGCAACTTCTTGGACTCCAGACTCTGGAGTCTCGGCAAGAGCTGCAATCGCCTCTAAGAACTCACTCCGATACCAGAAATATACCTGAACGGATGACAGGTATTCCAACAAGTCACATAGTCTTATACTGTGTCAAAAAAGCCGGAATAAATGTAGTTTGATTAAGCCACAAGTGGGAGACCCGCGGGCCTCATGCGGTCCGCCTCAGCGTTTTCAGTTGCCCGCGGAAGCATTCAGGAAAAAATCAACAATACTGAAATTTCCTATAACTTAGACCTAAACTTGAACCGAGACTTGCTTCTATTTCCATTGGATTCTTCTGATGATTAGAAGGTACGCCCTCCGCTTAACGTGTCCTTCTTCAAATTACCTCCATACCAAATTAATTTCACACCCCTGGATTAATCTATTCACTCAAGCACAATGGTCACGCTCACAGTCTCACATCAACAGTGGATTTGTCGAACTTGTGGAAGCATTGCTACATTTTCCCTCTTGCTTCTTTCACACAGTATAAAACTACGTTGTTAACCGCTATCAGCAGTCACTGTATTGCTGCATCAGTAGTGGAGGAGGTGGGGGTGCAGAGAGTGCACGCGTACCCCCAAAAGTTTCAATATGTTGAAAATCCGGGCAAAATCCTTGAAAATCCAGTCAAAATCTGTGCAAACCTGGTAAAACCTGTGAAAACCTTTGATAAATCCTTGAAAATCTGGGCAAAAATGGCGCCCAACGAGGTTTGATTTGAAAAAAAATGGCGCCCAACGTTTGCAGATCACATGAAGACCTATTTTTGGAGGTCATCCCAAAAGAAGGCCTTCTTGAGAAAATGTTCGCACAAAAAGTGGCCCAAAATTTTTTCGGGCAAGTTTGGGGAAATCCAGCCAAATCCTTCGCACCCCAAAATTTTGCCTTCTCCTACACTTATGTGCTGCATTACGTCACCTTCCTAGATTTCTGCGTTCAACAGTCACATGCAACAAAACCCCCACCACCGTAACTTGAAGTGAATGTTTGAAGATTTGAGGCTATGTGATTGTTACGCAATTAGGATGAACAGCTATCCGCTCGCAAGCTTCGCAGCCTACCTCTGCTGACCAAAAAACAGACCTTAGTTAACTGCAATGTCATCATTACATGTCACCACAAGGATAAACCTGGCTCTTATGCAATGTGCAGGTCGTCTTGGCCATAGGTGAAGGAGCAGGCAAATTTTTGGGGGTGCGAAGGATTTTTTCCCGACTTTCCTCAAACTTGCCCGAAAAATTTTTGGACCATTTTTTGTGCGAATATTTTCTCATGAAGACCGTTTTTGGAATGAAAAAAAGTTTTCATGTGATTCTGCACACGTTGAGGCCAATTTTAAAAAAAAACAAAGCACGTTGGACGCCATTTTTGCTCGTATTTTCAGGGAGTTTGCCCAGATTTTCACAGATTTTTTCCAGATTTCCGCGGATTTTGCCGATTTTCAGGAATTTTGTCCGAATTTTCACCAAAGTCAAAATTTTTGAGGGCGCGCTTGCATCCCCTCCTCCTGCACCACTGATATCGGCAAACAAACTGTCATTACAAGAAATCAATTAACCTGAATTAAGTGCTGACTACAGGTTTTCAAAAAAATTTTGGTTCTTAGTCCCAATTTCCAGGGGGGGCAAATGCCCATTCCCCCCTCGGGACGCCCATGGTGATGGCATGTATACCTGCGGTGACGGTTTAATCACAAATATGTGGATCCCTAAGGGTTTCATTAATGATCTCCCTTTACCTTGCCTGAGAGTAAAAAAGGTTTGTTCACGTAATCAGAATCCGTCCTGTACATAGTCTGAACATTTTTTCCAAATTCACCTGATTTTAATAGCCAACCAATCCTACAATAAATTTGAAAACAGCATTCAGCTACAACTCGAAGAGTCCGCAAAAATAGTAAGAATGATCTAACGAAAGTAGAAAGATGCTTTTTGGTTTGTAAGTGTTGAGGCCATTGACGCTGCCATTTACTGTTTTCTCGATAAAGCGNANGTGAANCTAAATTGAATTTTTCCCTAGTCGATTGAANTATGTTATTCAAACACTAATGGTTNTAAAGAAAGGCTTCAGCCGCTTAGTTCCCNAACTTTTTTGAGCACGACCCAAATCTGACTTTGGNTAACACCTCGTGACCCAAGCCTCAAACAACATATGAAAAANATATTGATTGTGTGGATGATTTTTGGCAGCAAGTTGCTAAGTTCATTTTTATTGTCAGCAATGTATTCTTCTCAAGTATCTACGCTACAGACAGACAAGCAGTGGTAACGTTGAAAATCTACAACTCCGGTTTGGATCGCCTCGGCGCGACCCATTTTTTGACGCTTCTCCGCCCTTTGGGTTTTGATCCATACTTTGGGAACCACTGGTCTAGATCAACTTACCAACCGTTGTGTTAAGCCGCGGCAACAAGGAGGCCTATTTCTTAACTTATTGCAGAGCCGTGGTAATAATCGATTGTGGCTTCGTTTTCGCAAATACGCAACGTTTTCACACTGCGTAGACTGTGTGGGTCAAACATAAGCAGGTTTGTTTAGGGGGCATGCATAGCTCTCCCCAATTTACAAAATTGTCTTTGTAATATTTGTGGATTTTATTGTTAACTTTGAAATACTAGATAGATAAATACCTAATGGGTAGTGGGAAGCAAGCTTAGTGCAAGTAGCGTACAAAGATGCTACCTCAGTCGCATTTCATAGCGTTTAATGACAGAAAATCCAAACATTTTTCAAACACGTTGAGGGAGCCTAGCGTCTGTATGACCAGTTGCACACGTCAACCAGGTCGCTCAAAAATTAGACAAGATCAACGTCTTAGTCTACATGCGCGCAAGTTTTGTAGACCTGCTTCGGGACTCGGTGTCTTAGATCAGAGTCGCTACTCGGCTTCGATTGAGCGTGTGTTGGTGTACATCAGAAGCGTGCAAATATAAAAAGCGCAAACACAATGGCTGCCACGATGACTCCTTGCTCAACTGCAGTATTGGCTGAAAAAAGCATTCTGCAGATCTAACATCAAGATTTTCACAAACACTTTCGTAGGAAAGTTTTACGAGAAAATGGTGGCTTTCATTCTCAGTAGAAACTTGGAAATTTACTAAAAACTAAGTTTTAAAACTTGTTAATTCAATGAAAGCATACTTTCTATTTGCCGGCTTAAATCGCAACAAAATTTTCAGAAAAAGAAGTGCCAGAAAAAAGCATATTTCATGGATGATGGTTTAAAAACAAGAGGCATTACATATTTAAATGTTGAGACTTGGTTCTTGTTTTCCCCCCCATCAAACTTTCTGGCTACGCGCCTGCCTCTGCCCCGCCGCCAGTCACGCCACTGAGTGTGAGACTGTGAATGTAACCAGCGTGCCCAAAAAATGAATGCGGTAATTGTAGTGCCATTTCTTTGGAAGGTTGCGCACATAAATTTGTGTTTGTTATTCCTTACCGGGATAACTTTATCATAGACTTTTTAAATAATTCGTTCGTATTTGTGGGTATTTGTAAAAAAACGCTGCAAGTTTTGATTGGATCATTCTGAACCCTGACCGGTCACACCATTCATCCACTTTCTCAATGCTCGTTGACACAAGTAGTTTGTTGTTTGATGCATGAGCCGATATCCTTAAAAAGAGAAGTCGTCGACACCCGGAAGATTTGTACTTTACAGCAAGTTTGTACTTTCGTGATGCTTCATTGACCACGTCACGTGCACCGCAGGGGCAAGCAATTCCTAATCTCAAGTCGCCTAAATAGGGTCTGGACAGTTTCGGCGACGGGACGTTTCGGCGATGGTGGTCGCACATGTTTTATACGAAAAAAGTTGTTTTGATATACAGTAAAACTGCCCTCTAACGGCACTGTAAGGGACCAAAGAAAAAGCGTCACTAATGGCGAACTGACCTTACAGCCGAACTGCAATAAACCATTCCTAAAATGGCCTTTTAATTGAAGGCCAGAGCCTGACTAGGGTTAAAAGTGTTCTTTGATTAGAGTTGACCCTTATGTTATCGCGTTTTCGTGAATACTCTGATAAGAAAAACACAAACAATAATTTGAAATAATTGGCGGTTGTACTTGCATGCAAAACAGAGCACACAGTAGCACAGTACTGCACTACATTCTTGCAAAAAAGTCGCTAAGTTTCGTTTGTGCTGTACTTGAGACAGCTTTATCTAGCTATAGGCGAACTGTCGTCATAGCCGAAATCGTTATAGGCCAGTGCCTCCCAACCTTTTTAAGACTACGAAAATAATACAAACATTGGTTTTAGAAAATTTCTTTCATCGCCCACATTCACAAATTTCAATGAGAATCATATCTCTGAGCTTGTTTCAAAAGTTTGTCGAAATAAGGACCTGTGGTCGTCAACGCACACCTGATGTCGTCTTCTGGTTGAAGTTGGTGTCGGTGCTTGGTTTTAAAAATAGGTATAGTATTGAAAAACAGCTTCACAACGGTATGCAGTTGGAAAAAGCAAATGAGCGTTTGTTGTTTGCCGACACAGATTAAAGAGATTTCTTTCCATGGAATGGACATTCATCCAAAATTGAGTCAGAGATTCCACCGCTGTCAAATTTGCAGTTCAATCAGCTGTTCAGCAATGCAATCAATTTCACAGTGAACCTGTACATCTGGCACCTCAAAACGGCTTCGTATCCAGTTAAATATTTTTGATGAAATTGTGAGAAGTGATATATCTATCCAACCAGGCTCGTAACCAGGGGGCGCAGGGGAGGCGAAGCTCCCCCGCAAAACTCCCCCTCCCCTGGAAAAATATGTTGGGCATAGTTGCAAACTATTGGACATAGTTTGAAAAATATTGGTCCCTCTCAGAAAACTCGTCACCACCCCTGGTGTCCAAAGCTGGTTACAAGCCTGTATCCAACTCGGAGAGATGTAGTGAGGCGGTCAAGAAAGATTTGACGAATGCAGCGCAAATCAATTTCTACTGCTGCGATCGGAAAGCCCGAACGGCAAGTGCGCAAAGCTTCGCACTGTGGCAGCAAGCAACAATAGAGTTCACCCGACGAGATCACTCCCTTCGACACCATTAGCACGTAAATCAACTGTTCACCAAGTTCACAAGCATTATAAGAGGTCACTCACCAAGATCACTCCATCGGGATCAATCTATTATTGCTTGTTCGCGCCATATATATATGGTGTTGTTCTTCGCGCACATTCCGTTCGTGGTGAGTCGCGCATTCAGCGCAACACCAACCGAGAGGTTGCAACACTACCTCGTCTGCAAACGTGTTTAATGCCTGAAAAGCAGCTATTTTTCCGCTTTCAATTCGATGGATCCACGGCTGTATGTTACCTTACGCGACGATGTCTTCGAAACATCTGAAATATTTTACCTTTATCGTGCCTTAGCTGGTTCAGACATACAAAAAAAGCACCTACGAATAGCTATTTGGCAATCCACTTGATGCCGTTTGATCTTTCAGCTAAGTTATGGTTCTGTTCTTTCAATAACACACCGGTGTCACTGCGTGGGCCACTCTCTCCAGCATCTTTCCTCATGAGTCAACGGATGTTCAGATGAAGCAAACCCCCCATGTTCTGCCACCATCTCGTCACAAAAAGCACCAAATTAACGCGTGCGTAGGGATGGCATTTGATGTGATTGACAGCAGATGGAATATATTTTAAAACTAATGTCAGATCTTATTAAATTTCTTTTGGTGCCAAACTTTTTCTCGGTGAAGAAGTCAGTAACTACCTAAATATTTTGTTTTCCTTATTCATAAACTCATAAAAACTTTTCGGTTCTCATCATGGCCAAAGCACCATCGGTACAAAACAGACACACAGTTGAATCCACGAAAACTGATATTCCTTAAATTAAGGAATCTACTTTCTTAAATATTTCTTTTCCAGTGGTATGTTTAGCAAGTGGGTGGCAAAAGAAAAATTGTTTCACGTAGCCGTCAGTTGCACGGTATCGCACGAAAACCATGAACTGTGCATCGCTTCCTAAATCTGTGCTCTTGCCCAACTCTCGAACTCTAAAATAAGATTTCCACTTCGCGTCGCAGCAGCAATAGTTTGTATTAGAATATCCACTGAGAGTTCTTGGATGCGCCACTTGATGGTGTTGTTTGACAAAANAACCACAGGTAACTTATTACCTACTGCATCACTNTACATTACCCAGGCTATTTTCACGGGCGCTGATTTGACCAAGCTCTCTCCNGCCGTATAAAGCGCTTTTGCTCTTGTATTTTTCTGAGCAACAGAAAAAGAAGCACGCACTGCTTTAAAATGGGAGTAAGTTATTATTCCAGCAGCAGATGGACGATAAATACGACTTCACGCTACCTGGTGCTTTTTCTCTTTAGAAAGCTCAAGGTTTTCATTAACATATTTTACATATTTTTGCTCAAGATGCCGACGTAGTTCAGCTTCTTGGGGAGATCCGTGAGCAAGGGCTTATAAGCATAACATGCACTGTGGCCGGATTTCACCGTTTACCTCGACTGAAGTAGATCTAAGTTTCAAATAGTTGTCGTTATATGCAAACGCCTGCTTACGTTTAGCCATGATAATCTAGAGAGGTAGAAGCAAACCGCAGTTTAGATAACAACTTTTCAGTTAAGTTGCTGACCACACTACCTAAAAAATATAAATGCCATGTGGAACAGTAAATTTTTGAACTTTTCACGCTGGTTTGGTACATTCAATTCCTGTACGAACAAAAACGTCGAATGTATAAAGTTGATAAAATTATTATTGTTTGAGGGCATTAAAGCAAATTTGTTTGCCCCTAGTCAGCAAGAGGGGCAGGGGGCACTGGGCCCCGGCGGCACTTTGTTGATAAAAATTAAATTTTGAAAGGAATTCAAAATTTCTAATTCTTCTTTATTAGTTTTAAATAAAGTTTTAAACGGTCTAGCTCTTTTCAGGTATTGTGTTTTGAAGCCCTGGACTGGTAGGCTAGCCTAAAAAGACACATGTGGAGTGAGCAAATTGATGAAATGTTTACTCAAAAATCTGGGTCAAATGCAATGTGCTAAAGTACCCCGGTGTTTGTCTTGAAATCAGGGTTTTTTGACACACCTACTTGGGGAGCTATGGCGCCCCAGTCCTCACACCTCGCTCTCCAGACAGAGCCGTTTCCCCCATCTCAGTCAAAAGTCCTTAGAACAACGGAAAGAGATGACATTCGACCGCAGATTGGCAAACATTATTACTGAACTGGCATCCGGTATTTCGAGGTTTAGATTGCCCCTTCTCTGAATATCTGATGAAAAATGCCCTGCATGAAATCACGGCAAATAGTCAAGGCTAGCTTAATCCTTTTTCTCCTATCGCTGGTTCCTTAGCAACGCCCCAGCAGCACATCATGACATCACCTAACACCTAGGCATTGGCGACGAACGATTCATTGGGGCGGCGATGGCTAGTCCGCCTCTCAATCGGAGGGTTGAGTGGGCGATCCACGGCCACTGAGTGAATCGCAGTAGCGCTCTTTGGGAAGAGCGTCCGCCCTGGCAAGAAGCATAGTTCAGGCGTTGGCTTACCGCTACTTGCCGTCATCAAAAATAAAAAAAGACATTTCTTGGCACATCTCATACTGTTTTTTAATGTTCAGCGAGATATTTCCAATAAGTGCCATAAGCTGTAGCCTGGNCGTTAGATGGGGTTATCAACATTAAATTTTGGCNGTTGAAGTGAAGAAATCTGCAAAAGGTAAATTGGTTAGTTTTAATGGACCNGGTATTCATCCGCATGACGTAANGATGTCGGAAAATGACGTTCTTGAAGCGGGTAGTGCAGTTGATGTGTTTGCGCGGCTAACTTAGAGCTCATATTGTAAGCTTGAACTACAAGTAGAGTGAATCAGAGCCAACGGGTAGGCAATCGAGTGTCGTAGAAATCCCCTTTGTTCAACGGTATAGTAACATTTGAAGTCATAGAAAAAGTCATTTCAACAAGAACAGCTTAGAAAAGTTGTTGCTCTCATTTTGATGAATTTGGCATGGTTTGGTAATACAGTTTTTGAAATAGATGTCTCTTGGTCAGTGGCGTATCTATGCAAAGTGACGCCCATGGCAAAGTTTAAATGTGCGCCCTTTCTAATAATTTCAATATTAGATATAGGCCCAATTTAACGAACGATAAATCATGAAGAAAATAAATGTTTTAAAACGGAAAATATTCTTGTTTATTTTTGCTTTAAACGTTTCAGCAAAAATAATATGATTCATATCCATAAGGACCACAACATACTTTTATACTCATTTATTTTTATTATGAAGAATATTAAAACTTTGAAATAGCAACGTTATCATAGTTCATAGGTCTACGTAGTGTTACCTGATAAAATTGTATATCTTATAAAAAAATCAGAAAACATATTGCAAGTTCTGCAAACGACAATTTCCTTTAAAATGGAACACATTAAATTTGAATTGCACATTAAATTATTTAATGCAAGGCATGTATCACTTGTGTACGACAGATACAATTCTATCGAAACGTAAATAGATCCGGCCGTTTACGGTTCAATTACACAAAAATGCTAATTAAAACAACACTTTCCGTGCCTTTATCGAAGCAAAGTCTATGATTTCATCAAAGTAAGCTTTCTCTCTTTCGCCCTTTCTATTCTCATCGGAGCTAGATCACACAACCTGCTCTGACTTACTGTTAGTCATTGAGGCCCGGTGGTATGAAAGTACCAGTTTCAGTTTATTAAAAGACCGTTCGCAGCTTACAGTACATACTGCCATCATCAGCATTATTGCAAAGCAATTCGAAGAATGTCAGGAAGACTTCGGATGCGACAATTTTTAAAGTTGTACGACTTGAAACTAGCATTTTGCAATCTAGAATCTTCTCGTCTAATTGCTTGCCATCTACAATTCAACTGTGCACAGCTCCAAAATTGTAACATGTAGATTTTAGTTTTTCACAGTCAGTACCGTTCCACTAGGCGTTGGACAGCGAACAGAAAGCCAAATCGGACAAAACACGCTAGATCTAAACAAGACTAACAAATCTCTTTCATGTGTTAAGATTTTTGCGCAACTGGAACGGTAACGATACTGCTAATTTTTCGAGGACTAACTAATGTTCTCTATCTTAGTCTCTGGACTGAGGCATTATATTCAGCCTATTTATCGAACACTAGCGGCCATCGAAGAAGTTTCGTAAAGTCGGAGTGGGCCGCAACAGTTTAGGTAATTTGCAAATCTGTAGGATCTCAACAGCAGTTACTGGCGTAACAGTCAGATTCTCACAGTCACGGACACAAACTCCTATCAGCCAGATGCTGACCAATATCTTCTTGCCTGAATTGCAGCAGCACGGACTGACTTATCCTTTCTTATAGCGTGAGGACGAGGTCTCGTAGATGTGGCATGCGAGCGTTCTTGTTCTATCACAATGACTGACCATCGTGTTCTGCCACATTACCACAGTTTTGTCATAATGCTTGGTGGTGCTAGCACATGCATTAGGTAAGGGCGCTGTGTTGATGCAGCTTTGCAGTTTGTGAATGTGTGGGGCTAAAAATATAGGTTCAAGAAACTGTAAGAACAGATTTTACTTTCGACAAACGATTTTTGCTCCCTCCGTCAAAGTGACGCCCATAGCACATGCCATGCCTGCCATACCCTAGATTCACCACTGCTCTTGGTAACCAGTTCCATCGCCACAGGGAGTTTTGGTGGGCTTACCCCCACCAAACAAATTTCGAAGCTTCCCAAAATGAACTATAAAACACTATAAATCAGTGTTTTTTTAATCAGATTTTAGAAGGTTAAGCCTCCCTGCACAAACATAAAGCCTCCCTATTTAAGACCTACAGGCGACGGTTTTGTTGATAACAGACGAAGGCAAGGAATAACACTATGCACGTGTAATTGGAGGAAGCCCAGGGGTGTAGGGCTAAAGAAGAGGTGTGGGAACAGGGTTCCCACACCAAATAAAAAGGAAGACTGCACCAAATAGTTCGAATAAAGTGAGCATTCGCCCACAAGAATTTCCACACTGGATCTTCCTTTTTCACTGCAGACTTTTGACTAGCAGTGCGAATCTGCGTGTCGCTAGCACATCTGTAAGATCGCAGCCACGTTTTAATGTACAGTAGTGAAAAAAGAGTGGCAACAAGCAGAAAAAAGTAAGACTCATAATCGATAATGAAAACAAGACCATTTCAGTTTGTGAGTGTTTGATTGCACTCTTCAAAATGCTTTATTAATCCTTATATCTTTAAATAAGCACGAAACGTGATCTTTCATTTTAGATTTCTGCAAGAATTCTGAGAGGTGGAAAGGGCGGCGCTTTTATGGTGGGCCCAGTGCTTGCAGACTCATTCAGAGCCTTCCGCGGACTCAAATGTGTCCGCGGACTAGGTTTGGTAAACACCGTTATTGGCGAATTCTACTGTACTTCAAAGGTTAGATTACAAAGGATGTTTGTTTGTCCTAAAGCTAAACCCTAAACCTAAACCTTAACCCAGAAGCTAAACCCAAAATTTTTTGAACAAGTACATAAAAAGCACTCCCATCAAAAGTGTCATGTCTTGTAACCGATTTATCACCGAAACGTCCATCGCCGATCGGCGTCGCCGAACTGTCCCATTCCGGCCTAATTATGGCGTGCTCGCGACTCCTGCATGGTTTTATAGACCCATCGACGGGTTTCGCATTTGTTTCCAGCGCCACTGACTGAGCCGCTATGCTCGTTTAACTAGTTTTTGTGTATAACTACAGTATTTCTGTGTATGCATTGCATGTATCACTTTCCTCTGGGATTGATTAGTAACCGAGTGAGATGCAACACCTCATAAACGCTCGCTTCTCTTGGTTTATGTAACTGACTAGGTTTCTGCATTTTTTTATTTCTTATATACGTATTACGAATGTTCGGAATCGTAACGTTGGCAGTATGTGCTGAAAGAACTGTGTTTGTAATGTTATAATTGGGCCTTAATGCCCCTACGCCGTTGGTAATTTTTATGTGCTTGTGTCAATCTTGCCGTTTATTATAAGAT
>JGI24022J15233_10008605_pt1 | contig 11414 bp, 8 predicted proteins | sample Ectturendosymbi2_FD_15233 | JGI IMG/M metagenome (IMG submission 15233)
CCGCCCGGAAGCACAAAGCGCTTTCTTCCACCATATCAACCAAGTCCTAGATCCACTTGATGACGAACTTACACGCCCAATCACCGCAGAAGAAATACGCACCACAATCCAGCAGGCAAAACCCGGAAAATCCCCCGGGCCGGACGGCATCACAATAGAGTTTTATAAATTTAACTGGAGCATAATCGCCCAAGATCTGACGGACGTGTTCAACGAGATCCAAGCAACTGCACACATACCCAGCGACATGATACGCGGCAACATTATTCTTACCCACAAAAAAAATACCACGGAACTACTGCAGAACTACCGCCCCATCTCCTTACTAAACACAGACCTCAAATTATACACAAAGCTACTGGCCAACCGCTTGAAAAACATCCTCTCAAAAGTAATAAGCGCGCAACAATACGCGCGACCCGGTAGTCAAATTTTTCATGTTCTCACGCTGCTGAGAGACATGTATCAACACTCTAGCAGCAGAGGCTATGAGCACTTTACCTTTCCCTAGATTTTGAGAAAGCTTTCGATTCGATAGATCACCTCTGACTTTTCCAGGTCCTGATGAGATACGGGTTTGCACCCAAATTTGTGAACATAATCACAGCGCTCTACACTAGAGCTTTCTCAGAGGTGACAGTTGATGGATTCCGCACCCGACCCTTTACAATAGAGAGAGGCGTCCGACAGGGCGACCCATTAAGTTTATTCCTTTTCCTAATCGCGGCCGAACCATTTATGACCGCAATACGACACAACAACGACATCACCGGAATTGGTTAGACAAGTCACTACTTATACGGACAATTATTACCGAGCTCTCACAGAGCTTATTTTGAGCCAGCATATCTACCACTAACCGAGTCGCCCGGACGCAGTTAGAACGCCGCCCATGCTCTTTTTTGAAGGTGAAATTATCAATCAGATGGAAACGAACAAAGAACACGACAATGCAACGCCAGGCCACGGCACATCGACACCAGTTCAAAGTACCGCACTGCTCCCGCAGGCATCAAAAGATAAGAACCTTCACGGCGTCGAACCTACACCGAACGAACCTGCAGCAAAAAGTCAGCACCTTAAAGAAGACGGCGAACCAGCGCAAGAAATTAGAGAAACGGAAGCCAATGATTCGGAATTTTCATCGTCGTCATCTGAATTGGACGACATGCCGGACCAATCTGTTTTCAATACTGACGAAGAAGATATCGAGCTGCGAATGAAACGACAACACTCGCCAGATGAACAATGCGACAAGAAACCAAAACAAGACTCGCACGGTGAGACCATAGAATGTAAATGTGGTTACTCGGTTATGCTGCCGTGCGCAGCGGGCCCCTCCGAACGTTGCACATGCGGTATGTTTTACACAAGATGCAGATGCAAGAACGTAGTTGCGACCCATGGCGACATGCCTGCGAATTGCGACCAATGCCGCAAACCGGTTCTAAGGCGTCATTTAGATATGACAATGTAAACTCGTACTTTTACTGTAACGTTCTTTTGTTTCGCATATAACGTGTTAATCACGTGTATTAAGGACACGACTTAGAAATACGTACTAAAATGCCTTGGCATGTTTACTGATATACTTATTTTATTTGTTTGATATGTATTGTTGTGACCGTACACCTTTTTCAAAAAAAATACCCTCATGGCTACACTACGCATCGCTACTTTTAACTGTGCAGGTCTTGGTATGGCAACGAGACGAACAACAGTTTTTGATCACCTACGTTCGGCTGATGTCCAATTATATTGTTTGCAAGAAACGCACAGCACCACTCTAGACGAATTTAGTTGCGCGGAAGAATGGGGCAAAACACAAGCCCTATTCCATTCCAACAGTAAAAACGACCGAAGTAACGGCGTAGTTTTCTTGCTGAATCACCCGAGCCTTAAATTAGTCAACTGGTACGGCGATCAGCACGGCCGTATACTCTCAGCAGAGCTTAGTACCAACACAGAAAAAATCCGTATAATCAACGTATACGCACCGCAAAGCGGTTTCACCACGCGAGAGAGGTCTCGTTTCTTTGATTCTCTCTATATTTATGTACACGCCTCAAGCCCGACCATTCTTACGGGCGATTTCAATATGGTAGAGAGCTCCAGATTAGACAGAGACCCTCCTTCCAGCAGAACCGACCCCACACAATCACTGCAAGATCTGTGCTCAACATTTGGGTTGAGGTACAGCCTACGATTAAAATACGGTAACACCCGCTTATTTACACGCCGTCAAGGGAGTATCCAGTCAAGATTGGACCGCTTTTGCATGGGTACAAACATAACCCCAGCCATCGAATTTACAAGCCCAGGCATATCATCCGACCACGATATAGTCGTACTTGGAATAAACAACATCGCAATACCGGAACGTGGCAGAGGCAGATGGAAAAATAACGCATCTACCTACGCTGATCCGCTCTTCCAACAACACTTCCAGTACAAATGGCGCCAATGGTGCACTCTACAACCGTTTCTTTTTTCGACAAAAATAGAGTGGTGGATCCAGATCAAATCAAGAATTAAAAGCCTCTTAATAGAACACGCAAAAACCAGGTTATCTACCGAAAAGAAACACGAAAACAACCTCAGAAGATCGGTTGAAAAGCTATGCCAACAGGTTCACGAAAATACAACGCTTTTGCCCCTCTACCATCAAGTAAAAACCGAATGGAGTAAATCAAAATTGGAACAGACAAACGCAAAAGCCAAAAAATCCAAACTTGACCAATTCCAAAACAACGACCAAGGAACCAAAGAATTTTTCCAGCAGTTTTCCCAACATCGTCAACAAACGACAATTTCACGCCTACGAAGCCCTGAGGGCAAAACCCTTATCAACAAAAACGAGATCTTACAGGAAACAAAGCGGTTCTACCAATCACTTTATCAGAAGAAAGCAATCCACCCAGAGGCACAACTTCCTTTTCTGAGACTCATCCATCAATCACTCGACCCAAATGATGACCAACTGACAAGACCAATTACAGCAACGGAACTCCATAACACTATCTTACAAGCAGCAAGTGGAAAATCACCCGGACCAGACGGTCTCACTATTGAACTTTACAAAAACAACTGGACCACCATTGCAGATGACCTCACGAACGTTTTCAACGAGGTGCATGGCTCGACACACATACCCAGTGCAATGAAACTCGGCAGCATTACGCTGATCCATAAGAAAAATAGCACTGAACTTCTAACGAATTATCGCCCAATTTCGCTGCTAAATATAGACTTGAAAATATACACGAAGCTCTTGGCAAATCGACTCAAGCCGTTACTCTTTAAAGTCATCCATGTTCAACAGTATGCACGGCCAGGTAGCCAGATCCATCATGTATTAACCATGCTCAGGGACATGTACCAACATTCAAGCAATCAACGGCTTGAGCACTTTTACTTGTCACTAGACTTTGAGAAAGCTTTTGACTCAGTTGATCACCAGTGGCTCTACCAAGTACTGCGCAGATACGGCTTCCCGCCGAAATTTATTAATATCGTCACAGCTCTACAATCTGACGCTTCATCAGAAATCCTAGTTAATGGTCACCGCACACAGCCCTTCGCGATAAAAAGGGGTGTCAGACAGGGAGACCCCCTTAGCCTCTTTCTCTTTCTGATAGCAGTCGAACCCTTCATGACTGCGATACGTCACAACAATAAAATCATCGGCATTAGAACCACGGGCAGACTCGAAATTAAGATACTCTGCTATGCCGACGACATAACGATCACCGTGATCAAGGAAGAATCAGTCAAACAGATTTTTTTTTCACACTGCAACAACTCGAAGATGCTTCGGGTTTAAAGCTAAACTATTCGAAGACATATGGTCTGTGCACGTCAAAAACGTACGACGTGAACGTCATGCCACGGATCCAATGGAAAGAAGACGCCATACATATACTTGGCAGCGCAATTGGTAATCACGAAATTGTGGCGTCACTCTGGGATAAATGCATGCGCAACATTACAGCTTCGGCGAAGCACCACTCCACCCGCTTCCTCACCTGGACAGCCAAGTCGCTGATCGTAAAAAGCAAAATCTTGCCGCTAGTTACATATAACGCAAATGTCTACCCACTTCCCGCAAGGATTAGACAAAAAATAAGCAGAATTATTGAAAAATTTATGGCGGGACACCGAAACATCACCATTCCCATCCAAACACTAGTGCAACCCTTTCTTAAAGGCGGCTACAATGTCCCAGATACAGCACTGTTTTGCGATCTTTTCTTGCTGCGTCCAATCATCGACTATATCAAACACCGAACAGACCACACACCAGCCACAGCGCAGAACGCCATAGTTGAATATCAGATTGGCCACCAACTTTCCAAACTACTAGACTTTCCATTCAAAAACACCTTGCCACACATAGCCCGCCCGAGCGTCTATTACTCACATGTTTTAGCACTAGTCAAAAAATATAAATTAAATGCAGAGCAACTCTATAAGCTCTCTCTCCGCCAGATATACCACTTACTGATTGCCAACACCCGCCCATACTTTGCCGACAGCCCAAAGTGGCGTTCTGTACATAGTGATGTTTTAACAAATTCTCTTAAAACTTTCAACTACCGAGCAATACACGAAATTCTTCCGCTTTCCACCAAACAATACACCGCCTACTTGGACACCAGATCAACATGCCGTTTTTGTCAACAATCACCTGAGCAACCAAAACACATATTCTTCACATGCAACCGAATCAAGCCCATCTGGAATTTCATCAAAACCATTATATCGAATCTGGACGACACAGCTTCTCTCGATCTGAATTACATAACAACAACCCACTTTATGATACCACAGCAACTCCAACACGTCGAAAAACACATCATATACCTCTTTTCCATCGCACGCCAAAAAATATGGACACACCGGAACAACATCGAGCAAAATAAAACGGCCTTCTCCACAGCAAAAATAATCCAATCAATAACCCGCTCTACCCACCGAAGACTATCCATGGAACGCCAATCGACATCGAAGAAACACGTGCGCACTTTCGAAGATATCCAATTAGCAATAAGGCGAGAATCACGACAAGACACCAACTATCTCGCCACCTAACAAACACGAAAGCTGAACACCCCATTACAAATACACCTTTCCCTCACCTCTAATACACGAATACAAAGTCCCGAGTGGCTGTGTGTTTTTTCCTCAAAACCAAATTTGAACATTATGCCAGCACTAACCAAATTTCCGAAATTCATCTGGCACTAGTTCGGTAGACCGCCGAGATTCTTGAAAATAGCGAAATGAATGTTAATGTCGGTTTCCGCCCCGCAGTTGTTGGCGATGCACCGGACGTCGAAATTTGTTTTTTCCCCCCTTTTTTTCCATGTTTTGGCCACGGTAAACGGCCTGCTTCAGTGAGCGGCAGCCCGTAAATACGCTGACCGCAAAAAAAATGGCGACCACTAGATAGCGAGTGGCTTTTTCCGCACCAAAATGGCGCGACCGCAACAGCGCTCTCATGCCTGCAGCATTGATGTAAAGCCTCGTGTAATTGCCGCGCTCGCATTGCGATGCTGAAAATATTGAACGTTATAGGCAGTACAGTTTGCCCGGTGGAATGAGCTTATCAAACCGCGCGATGCCCGGCCCTTCAAAATTTTGTCTATGTGCAGTGTTTTAGATTGCCACGCCCGAGCCGGCCTAACTCAAGAGACCAAATAAACCAACATGGTGAGGGAAATCTACAAGCCTTGAACGACACCTCGCTTATTGACGATTCGATAAACAACGACGCGGAACAAGACGAACAGCACATGGATGAAAACGCTTCTACCTCGAAGCAATCACCGCACGATACAACGAATGAATCTGACACAGAACTGGAACATTACTGCCATGAACTTGAGCAACGAATCATAGCAAGCACGCCGACAAGCCAAGATATCGCTGCGACGCAACCACTGACCGAAGAAACCGAAACGAGAATGGAACGAAATGTGGAACATGGCAGAGAAACTACTACAGAACCAGGTACAAGCCCCAAACGGCCGTTGTCTTCTGATTCTTCGGACGAAACTAAGTTGTATAAAAAACGCGACGTAAAGGACGCGTTAGAGAACGCTTGCTTTTGTGGCGAATCGCTGCTGCAGCCGAATAAAATAGGAAATAGACTGCAATGTGGCTGTGAGCGATATCACATTCGTTGCATCTGCAACAAAGTTTTTGTATCGAAAGAACATGGTGCAGCTCACTGCACAGCGTGTAAGCGCGATTGCCAAGCGTTGATAAACGATCTAAATCTTAGTTAACGATGCAATCGGTAGAAAATGACGAAGTACAACCGTGTTTCCTTGTATCTACTATAAATTGTATTATGTGTTAACTACATACTATTCTACGTACTGTAAATTTCTTAACTTAAAACAATGATGGCGACTTTCAACATTGCAACATTCAACTGTGCTGGGATGGCGGACACAGTGAGGCGTGCCGCTTTGTTAAACTTATTTCGAAAATTACCTGTTCAAATCATCTGTGTGCAAGAAACACACAGTCGACCCGAAAACGAGGCACAATGGGCACGAGAGTGGGCTCCAAGCGAAGTGATCTTTAACTCTGCGACAGACGTGACAGCCGCGCAAAATGGAGTAGCGATCTTTATCAATGACTCAAACCTACAGATATCTGACGTTAAAAAAGACCTCAGTGGACGAGTAATATCTATGGACGTTTCGACACGCCTCTCTACTATTCATTTAACAAACATTTATGCTCCAGCCAGTGCAATCGCCAATAAAAACAATTTTTTTGATAGCTTATATCCACATATTATTTCCAAGTTTCCAAACGTATTGGCAGGAGACTTTAATACTCTGGACCGCCCAGATATCGACAGATATCCGCCAGGTGCGCCTACTGAAAAGAACAAAACGCTAATATCTCTCTGCAACACATTGCAATTAACAGACGCTTTTCGCACCCTCTACGGCGACGTGCGTGAATATACAAGAAGACAAGGACAATCACAGGCAAGATTAGACAGAATATACACATCCAAAGAAATCCTTATAGCCAACCAATACTCCACCCCAGAGAGCCTCTCAGACCATGATATCGTTATACTACAAATAAAAAATGTTATAACACCCGATCCTATTTGTACACAAATCTGAATGGTGGATGCACATAAAATCGCGTATCAAAGATTTGAACCAAAAATATGCCAGACGCCAAGCACACCAACGAAAGAATGAAGAAAAAGACTTAGAAAAGGATCTCAGAGAAGTATGGGAAAAGCTTCCACAAAAACCAGAACTATTGCCGAAATTTTATTCCATTAAGAAACAACTCTTGAAAAACCAATTACACATAACAAAGGAAAAAGTATACGAAGAGCAAGCAATCGCCAAAGGAAATTTCGCCTTGGGCTCGAAGAAGTTTTTCGAGCAGTTCGCCAAAAAAAGAACCAATACAAAAATTGAAGTGATCAGCAACACTCAAGGGAAATTAGAATCAGAAACCAAGGACATACTCAAAACAATACATGAATTCTACCAACAACCATACAGAGAAAAACCGAACGACCCCGAGGCAGCAGATCACTTCTTGAACCACTTCAACAGCGCAGCGAAATAGAAAAGACTCTTATCAGCAATCCAATCAGCGAAGAGGAACTCTACGCAATAGTCAAAACAATGGCCACAAACAAAGCCCCAGGACCAGACGGAATCAGTATCGAGTTCTACCAACGCTACTGGCAAATAATCAAACAAGACTTCACAGTAAATGATCAACGAGATCCACGCTTCTCGCGAAATTCCGGAAAAGATGAAACTTGGTATTATTAAACTCATCCACAAGAAAGGACCAAAAACAGACATGCGAAACTATCGACCGATTACCTTAATAAACGTAGACTTCAAAATCTACACAAAATGCTTGAAGAGAATCACGCCAGCCCTCGGCGGCCGTCTCTCACCAAACCAATTCGCCGCCCCGGGAAAAAAGATTCAGCAAGCCGCGACGCTCGCGCGCGACCTGTACGAGCACGCGAAAAAAAGAAAATGGACGTCTTCCTGATAGTGCTGGACTTTCAAAAAGCTTTTGACTCTGTCAATCAACACTTCCTACAAAAAAACTATCCAAGCTAGGACTCCCAAAACACTTTATTCAAATAGTCCAATCCATAAACACAAATACAAGATCACAAGTTCTCATCAATGGACACTTAAAACCCTTCACAATAGAACGTGGCGTTCGACAGGGCGACCCTCTAAGTATGCTATTATTCCTCATAGCAGTGGAACCACTCGCGATTGCCATACAACAAAACAGAAAAATCCATGGAATCCAACTCGTCGGAAAGCAGAATATTACAACATGCAGATACGCAGACGATTGTACTCTAACACTAACCCACGCAGCATCAGTAAAAGAGGCGTTCCATGAAATACACATATTCGAACAAACCTCCGGACTTCGACTAAACAAAAACAAAAGCCAGGGCTTACACTGCCGACCGTGCAATGAAGCAACGAAAGATCTACCCGACATACCATGGACTAACCAATACATTTCCATCCTTGGAGTAGTGATAGGAACTTCTACAAATGTTGAAAGGGTATGGAGAACCAACATACGTACGCTCAAGGAAGAAATGAAAAAATATGGATCATACCCTCTGACTTATAACGCGAAAGCGATTTTTCTAAAAACCGAAATACTGTCAAAACTAACATACATGGCGCAGATATACCCATTACCAGTAACATTGAGAAACGAAATCACAAACAGCATTGAAAACTTTATGACAGGCAATCCAAAGCTTAAGATTCCAATCGACATTTTGGCACGACCACTAAACCAAGGAGGTTACAGAATTCCCAATATCGCGCTCTACTGCGATCTTCTATTCCTAAAAACCATTGCCGAGTACTGCAAATACCGAAAAGAAGAAACAACTCTACCGGACGACATAACTCTGCTAGTATACAACATTGGTCTACAGCTATCGAACCTGTTAACAATTCCTGCCAGAAACCACCTTCCTCACGCTAGCCACCCAAGTAAATTCTACTCATGCGCTTTGGCTTACTGCCGCAAATACAAACTAACATTCGACGATCTGACCAATTTCAAAATATTCACACTTTACCAACATCAAACCGCCACAAAACAGACTACGAACGCACCAGCCACAGGCACACAATGGGAAAATCTCCATCTTTCAATATTACCAAACAATCTTGGTACCTTTAATTACCGATCAGTCTGGAAAATACTACCAGTCACCACGCAACTCTATACACCAACACCAGATGGCCCCACATTATGTGTACTTTGCAAGAAACAACAGGAAACATTTGAACATCTTTCTACAACGCACTGCAGTCACCCCAATATGGACATACATCAGCGACTTGATCAAGCGGTTAACAGGAGCTCATATGAAACCGACACCGGAACTCTGCATACAATTTAACTTTCCCCAACAGATTACACAGCACACAGATCTATTGGTGCTGCTATACACGATAACAAGACATACTATTTGGAAAGCTCGCAACTCTGCATGCTTCGACGAAAAAACAGTCAATCCAAGCGGCATACTGAAAATGCTTAACAGAGCGATAAAACACCGTGTAGCTAATGAAAAACGCAAAAGAACATCACCGTACGAAAGAACCCTGAACAAACTGAGCAACACATTAACTCAAACGTCGGTATTGCTGCAATTTTCCGCTTTGACGTAACCAATGTTTAAAACGTTAAACGCCTAGATTGCAAATTTCCACCACAAATTCGCCAGCGAGGTATTTGGCAATAAATGCAATGGCGCAGACATATCTTGATTATTCTGCGCGCAAGTAACGCGTCTTATCATCCCAGGTGACATCAACCTTCCTGCGCGATAATGTACTATTTCAACTCGTGTGCTGTCTTTGTTTATTTTACTTTCTCTGCGCAAATAGCGCTACCGTGATGAATGCCCAGTGTAAATACAACTGAGACCAATGTTGATGTTAATCACATCGCTCTTATGTCACGAGACTTATTGTTACAGATGTATTGACATATCCCGTAACGCCTGTGAGCGACAGTTGTTGCGAACGTTCGAACACATGCTTTGTATTTTTTGCGCTCTCGTAACGCGAACTTACCGTTACTGACGTGTAAACCTCGCGAGCCTCTCCATTGTGAAATTCCGCCACGCGCTAACCGGCGATGCTTTCGACAATGCATGCTTTCCGTTAAGAAACAATGGCACATTGTAGTGGCCAAGCAAACTAGACCTCATACATGCCATTTGTCGATTCGTGTCCTATGCCTGCGCTACGCGTGTCACTCGAATGTACATCGTTTTGCCATAACTGCCTTCTCATAATATAGTAATACTTACCCGACTATACGCGTACAATGTGCTACATGCTTTGACGGCCTGCCTGTGACTTACCCTACTGTTACCGATTCGACAATCCAATATAGACTACTTATTAACCCGTACAGTGAATCGTCCTTTACCGCGAAGTTTCACTAACGCCAGGCGATGCCCAAGCGTTTTTTTCCTTTTTTTCGTTTGTGTTCACCCGTGTTCACCCTCCTCGCTCAAATAGTGCTTTTATTTGTTCCGTACCATTCATGCATATACTGCGCCTGAACAGTTTCTCGTTACTTTCGCGTGTAAGTTTGACAAACCCCACAAAAAGCAGAACGAGGCCCGCAGTGATACGGTGCTAAGATAGTCACTGAAAACTAACGTGAACATAACGCACCACCGCCAACCTCACAGTGTAAAGGGATCACCTCTTCTACGCCCCTGCAGACTTCAACTATCTGCATGCCGTTCTTCAAGCTTCCGCCCCACCTTCGCTAGCGATGTGCTTGGACACTCTCGTGACGTATTCCCTCATAGAAGTCTGCAAATGCGCGACCTTGCATATGACATGGTAGACGTTAAAACGACGTTTCTACCGAACACCACAAACACTAAATTGGTGGTCGCCCTATTGCAAAAATACCACTACGTCTTAACGTATCTGAAGCATGACTAGAATGCACAGCGTCTACTGCAAACAATTTCTCATCGAGAAATAGCCCTGTCCATGTGCTAAACTTCCGACATAGGCGTGTGGGCGATGCATCTAGTAACGAGTTCCCCCCCACACTCTACTTGAGAAGCGATGCTCACGCATTTCCTAGAGCGAATTGTTGAGAATAAGCAACCATAACATCCGCTCTACATACTGTAGGGAGAAAATCGCAAAATGACTTTTTCATTCAATAGCACGAATCAAGAAAAATGTTGTGCCTTACACCGCTTGCGAAACTCAATACGAATTGCAATAACTTCCCCAGACTCAAAAAGTGCCCACTGGTGGCACGGGAGAACATGGAATGAGGATGGTTTGCAAAGAACACCACAAACATTAAAA
>JGI24022J15233_10008610_pt1 | contig 11412 bp, 5 predicted proteins | sample Ectturendosymbi2_FD_15233 | JGI IMG/M metagenome (IMG submission 15233)
GTTCTGCACCTTTGGTTGTGTTCGTGGGTACCGGCGGGAAGAAAAGTGGCTTCAACCGCAAAAACACCCCAAAATCTTTGGATATCTCCACGTTCCCCCCACACCAAATACATTTTCAACTTTTTTTATCATCATTGCAAAAGTAAGGTCCTCATCGACATTTTTTGTGTAGAAAGTTTATTTCTAGCGCGTTTGATTTGAACTCTTTGGCTTTTTGAATGGAAGCTAAACTGGCTTTCCCAGACCACGTGAAAAACGGGTTTTCCCCAAAAACAACGTCACATCGACGCCGCGGGTTGGAGCGACCTATCTCAAAAGTTGCGTTGCTGTCTTGCGGATCCGCGAATGTCTTCACTGAAACTCTAGCTCAGTCTGTTCGCGAATTATGGTCGTTCATAACTTTGAGATCCACGATCGTGGCTTTCGCGGGCCTGAAAGGATGGGTAACAGGCTGGGTCAAAGTCCGTCACGTGCATCTTGAAGTTCAACGAAGGGTAAACCAGTAGCGTACCAAGGGAGGGCGCAGGTCTCTGGGCGGCACCTTCTGGGGGGCGGCATTGTGTTGATGAAAAATTTATTTTTGGAAGGAGTTTAAAGGTTCTAACTCTTCTTTCCTTTTTTTGAATAAAGTTTTAAAAGTGATAACTCTTCAGATTTTTAGAAGCCCTAGGCTGGCAGACTAGCCTAAAACACAAGACCTGTGGCTGTGGAGTGAGCAAATTGATAAAATGTTTACCCAAAAGTCTGGGTCACATCCAGTGTGCTGAAGTACCCCAACATTTGCCTTGAAATCAGTTTTTTTTAACACATTCACTTTGGGGGCAATTTGACCCAGTCAATGCACCTTCCTCTACAGCCAAAGCCATTTAACCATCCCAGCTAAATGCCTTTTGAACAAAGGAAAGCATTTGACTGTAGACTAGCAGTATTAAATACTACTGACCCGGCATTTCGCGGTTTGTATTGCCCTTCCTCTCAAAGTCTGGTATAAAAGGTCCTGTATGAAATCAAAGGCGTAGCCAGGGGGGGTTGAAGGGTCTCAAGCACCCCCCTTAGCAATCAGAATATTCATGTTCATTTTCTTAGTTTTTCACCAACATTGCAAGTTGAGATTGGATGCATTGCAGAATGTTCTTCGGCAGTGCCACAAGGTGTAGCAAATCATTTGTTATCAAACCAGGCGCTTATGAATTTTCTTGGTTTGAGAAATATCAAAGCAGCTTTCTTCATTCCTCCGTGGTTTGTACTACCATCTACAACAAAAGCTGGGTGTACCGTGCTCTGCTAGCGTGAAAACAAGCTAGAGATTTGAACTAACAACAGGGTCGATTGGTTTGTAGTTAAAACGTCACAAAGCAGGGACCTTCGTAATCAATGCTCTCACTTTTAGTGATTTCGCTTCTTAATTGGAACTTTTGACCCTTGTTAGGTATTTTTTAGGGATTTTCGGAAAAGTATGAAAATGTGTAAAATGAACTATTTCAGTATCTTTTCCAAATCACGTTCGGTTCAATTTTTAGCATTAATCATAGCGCTCCAATTTTATGCTGCACCACTGGTGTAGGAGGATGGGGTGCAGAGGGTGCAAGCGCACCATCAAAAGTTTTGATGCAGTGAAAATCAGGGTGAAATCCCTGAAAATCTGAGCAAACCCCTGAAAATATGAACAAAAAAGGCGCACAAAGGAAATTGAAGAGCTTTTTTTGGAAGTCGAACTTTTTTCTCGAGCAAGTTTGGAAAAATTCGAGCAAAAATCCTTCGCATCTCCGAAAATTTGCCTTGCTGCACTACCACATATTAAGGGATTTTTTGGTACTGTTCTCGGGATTTTTGGAGTTGTATTTGTCGTGCACACGTGGAAGCTATGCAGTGCGAGGTGTGAGCTATGCAGTGGAGATGCAGTGCGAGTGAGACAGATAGCTCCAGGCTGAACTATTTTGCTATTGTGCTAATCAGTTGCACGCCGCTCTTTGTTAGCGAAAAATGTTGAGTGAAAATGGACAAGTTTGTGGTGAAATTAAAAAGACATTCATCTTCGTATGAAATAGATCAGGGTGAGCAGCCTCGAAAAGTTTTTATTGACTGGTGTCAGAACAGTAGACCTACCTAGGAATCTCCTTCAAATACTAGTCACACTTCCCGTTTCAACAGCTACTGCTGAACGAAGTTTCAGCACACTGAGACGCCTGAAGACCTATCTGAGAACAACCATGGAAACCGCTTCGCTGGCTTGGCTCTTATGTCAGTGCATACAAACCGCCCCGTCAACAAGGAGGAAATTCTTCAAGACTTTGTTGCGAGTGAAAGGCATCGATCAGACTTCGGTGTTGAGTTAAACTTGGCTGGTTAATTACAGTGACAGTGATTTTGCAGCGAAAAAAACGTATCCAGTGATTGTTAAGCTCTTTACCTTTGGTTTGTTTGAGGAGGCTGAAGGTTTTGCTTGTAATTCTTTGAATCGCGGTGCTCTAGGGATGAGTGTGATGGAAGTTCCCTCATATATAGTTGTATAGCGCTCATGTCAATCGTTTTTTTATAGTGTGAATGAATGTACCACTCTGCTTGTGTGCATTTATAAAGATATGAACTTTGCAGCAGTTTTACTTAGGCAACTGTATGTGATGTTTTAATGCAACTGTTAGGTTCNCGATTCTCGTGTTTGTTNTTTTTCAGACTGCTAAAAATCGAACGCAACGAAACCGTCGCGCGAAAGGATGTCAGGGTTTAAACCAGATCGGTCGCCAGAAAGTTTTCAGTGGGAAGAGTTACATTTGCCCAGGGTGTCTTGACATTTTGAAATTTTATAAAATTTCCACTGATTGTGTTTCATAAATTTGGAGGGACTTATATAAATTTGGAGGGGTTTAACCCTCAATGCTCCCCGTGGCGACGAGACTGGTTTAAACTTCCCTTGTGCTGTCATCATGGGCGTCGGAAGGGGAGGGGCTTGACCCCTGGATTTTGAAATTATTAGCAAAAAAAGATTGTTTTTTCAATTTCGAGGGGTAAAAAACAAATTTCACCACTTTTGGCCCCCCTGGAAAAAATCCTTCCGACACCCATGTCTTCAGTTGGAAACGAGTCTGTAGATGATGAAGTAGCTAGGTCAGGGTTTCTTAACCTGGGGTGCAGGCACCCCCGGGGGGTGCTGAAATCAATTTAAGGGGGTGCTGGGGAAGGTCACATATGTGGCGGTCAAAGGTAAAAGGAATATGATGTACTGAACTTGTCCTTACTTTATCCTTATAATAACCAGGTGTTAGCCAATGTTATGGGGTGTTGGACTGCTTAGGCCCAACCAAAAGGGGTGCTGAGGCAAAAAAAGGTTAAGTAACGCTGAGCTGGGGCATGTATGTTGCTGACATATATTTTAATGCTGTTCTCCATTAGGTAAAAAGTTTTGTTGCTGCCACGTGGTTTTCGAAATAAGCAGAAATTTGTAAAAAATTAAAGTTTCGAAGCGGCACAGTTATTTTTCAGGGTTGCAACAGGCAATTTCAGCAAACCTGCAGTTGTTATCTCGTATTTCGTAAAGATTTTAACCACGCGTACATTGTTGAAAATAAAATTGAAAAATTGTTATTTGTTTCGCCGTACCCTGCATGTGACATGAGTAAAACGTGGCATTTTTACAAGGCGTTGATGACGCAAAATCAACGTGACTATCAGCAATGCTATAGTTAAGCGCAAAATTGCACCACCCTCTTTCAACGTAGGTCACGTGCTGTGTCAGGTCTTGCGTAACTCACCAAGCGGTCGTGATTGTCAATATTCACAGTGGCACATCGCGGTGTGATCAGGTTTACGATGATACGTAGATAGTCTGCGATATTTGCTGATAAGTTGTCGAACAGACATGAAAGTAAAAACTACAGCTGTCAGAACGTGGCTGAGCTACAGATGTTTTGCGTGGAAGCCATTCTTCCACGAAGGGCCCATGTGAGTAATCAGACCATGCCACCGTTCGACGTGGCAACAGGATGTGACGTAAACAGGGAGGTAAGAACAGATGTTAGCAAGCCCGCAACCGTTAATGTGTCTTTTTCGGAAAGTCAACCGCAGTCGTTCTCCAAAGGCCAGGCATTCCTGATAATTTCTGACGTTCTTTTGCGTCAAAGGTTTTGGCAAAAGCCCCATGAAAGCGCTCCAACGAGAGTCAACATCTTGTTTCGGGCATGTGTAGCCAACACCGCAAGCTGATGAAGTGAGTTTCTAAATATCCCTGATTGCATTGCAAGCCAAGCTTTTTTATCTGGCGTTTGTTTTACAGCGTGCTCGTATGTTTTACAGCGTGCATTACTGGACGCCATTGTATTACCGTCAATCCGTTTTCTGAGATCGAACCTGGCGAACAACTGAGCGCGGGTGCTTCTAGAAATTACTGAGCATTAGACGTTTGTCCAGAGCACTACTGAATGAAAACAAAAAGCAATCAGATGTGTTAGATGTCAGCTACATTGGACTAAAAACACAATTCTCTGCAATTTTGGATTTATGGCTGACAAGCACCTTACCGAAACTGGTGCAACGTGAGACTGACGCAATAGAACAGACGCTTTTAGTTCTCTACGTTCTTGCAACCGAAGTTTCTGATTCCGGACGTACAGGATTGTTCCTGTAGGGTTCTCCGACAAAAATTTGGTTTGGAAGGCAAGTTTTTACGAAATTATTTAAAGAAACCTTATTAAGATAGGTCACTGTATTTGGAAATACCATTATAAAAAGAATATTGACTGACTTCTGAGATAACTAAGCTGGATTTTGAGTAGCTTTTCCAAAGAAAGTTTTAGGTGCTTGATTTGTAAAATGGGGAAAAATGACTTTTTAAGATCAAATTCAGTCACCACGATGAATAAGTCAGCGTATAATTTTAACAAAACTTTTCCCAAAAAACTTTGATATCTTAACAAAGAACAATGCGACCATCTTTAATACAAGGTGCTAGTCTGCTGCTTTGAAACTGAGCAGGTATGTTGTACAAAGACACCAGCAGCTGTGAATATTATCAGATGATTCCTGCTAAGTGGTATTTTGTGGTTATACATAAGTTATAGCACGCGCTTGGTGGCCCAAATTACTCTTAACGATAAAAACAAAACCCGTTAGCTTCGTGGCATGCTAGTACCGAAATTCCTCATTTGGCCCAATCGAGTAAGCCGTGAAGTTGTCTGCCTTGCATAAGGCATCGGGGCAGCAGGCCAGTGAGAACCACCAACGTGGTCTTTCCATGAATGAATTTAAACGAAAGGCCTAGTCAGAAAAAGAATTGAGAAAGGACAAAACATTTATACGACATTTGGTGATGTTACTTCAAAACTTCTTACATGACGACGACAAACTGTTCCGCAACTTCAACATATTTTAACGATTCCATGGAAACAAGGAGCAAAATGAACTAAAAATTGGACAACAATAAGTTCAACAAATCAACCCAATCTTTCGTTTATTCATTCTGAACATTTTAAGTTCTGCCGAGGATTCATCGAAAAGTAGTTCGGAAACGTTTAGATCCAACGTTGCAATGTTTTGCAAAATTGATTTAACACCGTGTTAACATTTCTCGTTCAGTTTTCAAGTTAAAGCATCTTGCAGATAAATACCAATCCAATGTATAGAGTTTCGCTCATTTACTAAGCGGAAAAACAGCAATTACGAGCTCCTTGTGTTGAAATGTTCGTGAACGACTACAAGTTTTCCCGCAAAGTTTCGGTCTGACCTCTTCGGTACGTGCTCGTATAGTTCTCGAGAAAGCTATACTGGAGTTATTTTGTTTCGTTAGTCGACTTCCGCACAGTCGGAAGGGAACTGATTTATTTGAAAAGGCAAAGAAGTTTTGTTGAGATGCACGCAGTTTTGTCCGACTGCTTTTTTATAAATCAACAGACTGGCTTTGCCCAACTTGTTTCTATTACATTCTTGTGCTGTTTGTCGCGTAAATGTTCGGACGACTAAGAAGAGGATAAAGAATGAAAAACGCATTTTCGCCCAACGCGTGGACAACGTTGTCCATATCTCAAGGCTTTCTGTAACTTTTGTGCACTTTTCAAGCTCTAACGACTTTTCCTCCAGTTTTGTACCTAACTCTTCTCAATTTTCACTGAAATTTCTTGATTTTTCACTAGTTTCCAACTGCTGGAAGGCATTCGACTTCCTACTCCCACCTCGTAACTTGCAAATGCGTTGTTCTATTTTTGTCTAAATCATCGAGTTATTTTCTACTGCGGAAAGTAGATAAAGGACTTTTGGCCAAAGACTTTTCACGTCTCATGTCTTGATCTTTAAGCAAGACATGAAAACGTTTTCTGTTGCCACCGCATCTTACCGTTTGATTACGGAAAGAACAAGGAAAGGTGTGCACGCAGTTTAGGCAAAATGCATTGCTCAGCAGCAAAACAGTTTATTAGCATGAAAACAAATAATTCTGGAAAGGATTTTAGAGGTAATTTTTTAAGTAGTCTCTGAGAGAGTTTCAATGAGTTTCAGTGAGTTTCAATAAAACATTTTCGAGTGATCGGTGAAACAACGTCTGCTGTCGACTTGAGCACTGTATTACCCCACCAGATTCTACATACGCTTGAACACTGCCACTGAGGCCATAAGCCAACCCAAGAGCTGGCATTCATTTGTGCAAGGTTTGTGGATGATATACACAGGCCAATGAAAGAAATTATCCTTATAGTTCGGCTTGTTTCATGGATTGATGATGTCGTACTGTATAAAAACGGTGCGTGCTGTTCAGAATGAGGATTTGATCTTACGCACCCAATCCTTCAGTAATCCTGAAACGTCTGTTGCTTCAACAGCCAATAAAATTCTGTTTGTACAAATTGGGGTCCTGAAGTCTTCCGCATGTAAAGTTCAAGAAATTGATTGCTGTCCCCAATGCTTCAGTTAATTCCTGCGAACTCGGGTGAGGCAAACTGTCTTGGCAATACTTGGCAAGCTCTTTGTTGGGCATGTTAACTTAATCGACATGTTAGCTTCATCAGGCGTGCTGTGTGCATTGATGATTGATACCTGTTCTAGGCAGAGGCAGAGGTCGGGTAGAACTCATCGGAAGTACATATGGCACGTTTGCAAGAGCATTATATGAACTTTTTAAAAAATTACGAAAACCTTATATGTTGTTTGTTCCATGCAACACCGAAAGGTTCTCTTGGCACATGCTGCTGTGTTTGTCATTTTAATGCTTGCGTGTTCATCCCCATATGCGCAGCGAATCTTCTGCTTGTAATGAAAAAAGGTCTGTAACATAAACAGTTTTGCAGCTTCAGAACGATTGAAAATTTTCCAAGGAATTCTGGATACCAAAAATTATTTTTGCTGGTTATCTTCACCTTCATTTTATATCTGTAAGAAAGCGTTAATGAGTTTGTTATGCAAAGCGTAAAGGTTAGTTGGTCAGTAGAAATTAAATTCAAGCTGAAGTAGTTATGTTCAGTTTCTTTATATTTCAGACCCCTGAAGACTGCGGCAAAGAGATTCATTTCTTTCGCAGCGTGTTTTAAATATGCTTGAAACTCTTAGACAATTATGTGGTGAACACACGAGGTAAATACATCAGGTAGGCACACAAACCATATACAAAATCTTAATTTCACGTCGTAGAAAAGCAATTTATTGTACAGAAAACGGATAACTGCATAAGAACTATCAAGAAAAGTTTATCAGGAACAACCAATTTTGTAAACAGGTACGCATGCCATCACGCTGTGCCTTCAAGATTTGCTATTTTCGACCGAAAGGAATACTATACCTTGTGGTACGTCCTCAGTGACACAAAATAAACTTCCAGTTTGGCTCTTTGTAAAGAATTAAACTTACTGCTATTTTTGCTGCAGTCACGTCCAATTTCGTTTGCCACACATTCGGCCGCATGTCCGGTTCACATAAGGAGAAGAGCCAGCCCTGCAGTGACGCGTTACCAATGTTAAACCTCGTGTCAGGTGACTGCTTGACAGGACTGCGTGGCAAGCGTTGATTAACAGCGAGTGTAGTTTCAAAATAGCGTCGGGGAAGTCTTTCCGATCGTTGATGTAAATTACGGTTTGCACGCAAAATTCCGCAACAGGCAAATTTTGGTTTCAGGACCGGCTTGCACATGCGTTCTGACTTACTTTATGTCCGATATGACAAAGACCTTTTGCGGTTCAAAACACTTCCCTCAAGAGTCACGAAAAACTTCTCGAAACAACGCGATTCTCAGCTTTTGATATTGCGCTTGTGAAATAAGCAAAGTTTATTGAATGGAAGATTGAATATCTCTGGTGCATCAATTGCTCAAGTATGTCTGGCAAAAGATCGTAAAAATGCACCCAAATTTTTAAAGCGAATTTAGTCTTTGACTGAACCTTGTAACGATTGTACTTACCCAATTCAATTAATTCATTTTGATAAACTGCTGGTTTAGGCTTTCGCGACTCGAATCGGTGGTCTTTATGATTTTTCTGGGTTCGGATTGGGATTCACTAGTATCGTTGTGTCGGAGTCTTACCGACTGAACCAATTCCCTTTGTTTATATTTTTTTAACTCGCCTGCAGAACTGCTGGTAACAATCTTATAATATTTCATTTGAAATGAAAAACAGTTTAATCTCTCTCTACACCTTATGGAAGTGAGAAATTCATTGCTGTTGTTGGAGAACACCACTTATCTTACTATTGAGTTCTTGCATGTTGACATAAGTCGCTTATGTTTTACGGAATTTTTAGTTGCAATGTATTTTTCTGTAATATGAATTCCAAGTTAAAGTTTTATATAAAAACAACGGAACTATTCTCGCCAACATACACCGTAGGCATAGTACTTCCAGAGAAACGCGTGAATGATTCGCAGCTCAGTAGAGAACTTCTACACAGAATTTTAATAAGTCTTTGAAACTTGAAGCTATAGCTAGAAAATTAAGATATTAGTTAGTTTATATCAAGCACGTTTTGCAGATTTGGCAATGAGCTGATCGACATACGTTTAGGTTGAAAAACAACAAAAACTGAAATTGAAGGTATTTCTTACTATATATTCGAGTCCAAATGAACCTCGGCCCGGGCTTGAATTTTTGCTCATATAATTAATAGTTGCGACGTACAGCAAAGGGTACATACGTTTAATTTAAGAGCCCTCTCACCAGTCTATATATTTAACCTTAACTTTAATCGAAGAGTGAGTGTAACAGCATTTAGTGTCTAGAATAATTATTCCTGGTCTGTAATCCTTCGCAACGATTATCCGTTCCCAACGATGATAAGTAGCGGACCTGCAGACCAAAAATTTTGAATATAAACTGGCGGTGAATCCGTATCGACAAGCACAAGCTAGTTAATCCGGACTGTTGTTATCAGCAGCTCTGGCAAAAATAAGATCAACATTCTCAGTTAATTATAAGCTGCGAAACAACAAGCCGTCACTATTTGTTGTTAGTACACAAGACGTCTTGAAATTTGGACAAACACGCAATGCATACAAGCAAAACCACACCAATGAAATTCGGCTATTTTTAGCAATGTACTGCATCATTTCAGACACCCTGTCGTAGTGCCGCGAGGCGTTATGCAATTGTATTTTTAACGTTTGACCCAGGAGAAATTCGTTCGTGAAAACAGTTTTATCGATATTTGTCCAACAAGTTCATCACAGCCCAAGGCTTTGCTGCTGTGCTCATGCTGCAAAGCTATTGATTGCCTGTGTCAAAAGCGCTCACTTCGTATAAAACTGAACATTTTTCCACTGCGAAATGACAAGTTTTTTAAATTACGGGAGATTTTAGGCTGCACTTTCGGGAAAGCTAATAGCTTTTAAGCCTGAAACAGGCATTATTCTTTTATTAGCCGGTGTCCTTAACCAGATCATGTTAATTTTGACATGGCCTTTGTATCAGATGATGTTGGGTCCACCATACTGCATTTAAACATGATTCTACCTGCCAGGAATGTTGTCGTAGAGTCTGACTGAAGTAATGGTTGAACTGTGTAGTGAACTATTATTCTGGCAGACTAAAGTGCTTCGATTATATTTCTGGGAATCGAAATTGTGAGTCGATCTGACAACTGTGGAAGAAAATTTTGTCCTGGATAAAAGACGACGCAATTTTTAAGATATCTTAAAAAAGAAAGCATACCTCGTGTAACTGTACATTTCTTTCGCTTAGACCCCTGTCAGTGATACCCTCTACGCTACGGAGAAGGTGTAGACCCTGGGCAAGAGACACATGTTCCCTGAGGATTGGAGAAATCCTAGAAAACCGTTTGATTTTTTTCGGTTTGATTTCTATGGCTAATATTTTTCAGCAGTCGGCCCTTCATTCTTATCCACCTTAAGGTGTTCTTACGTAAACACTGAGAACGTGGTGACAGATTTGCCTGCCTTGGTTCATTGACAAGTGTAACTCCCAACAATTTCACTTACGGCGGAAAACAGTTTTATACTGAAAATACGTCATCGTATTTGTGAATGTTTGCTCTTCACATAACTTTGTGAATGAAAAGCTTATAACCCTGATAAGTTTGCCGTTGTTCTCAGCTTTCCTGGAAATTGATCCGTTACTGCCATACTGCCACAGCCAAACGGAACATAACAATAAAACCGTGGGTTTTTATCGGTTACCTTAGATGTTCGAAGTTTTGACCTGCCATGGATAATATTATTATTTGCCATCGTGGAAACGACAAAGGAAAAGAAATCGCTTTTGCTTCATCATTTCGCTTTTGCCTCATCCTTGCGTAAGGCAATTTATCGATTTTGCTGACTTGCACTACTCACTCCGGCGAGTCGTCAGTTCTTGGAATAATATACAACGCGGCAGAAACAAGAGGAAACCTTTGTTGGTTCTTTGGTAAAGCTTTTGCACTGATTACAAAAACTGCTGTAATTTTTTGCCAGTCGTATAATCCCCCTTCGAATGTAACTGTTTCAGGCCACATCATTCCAAATTGCATCCTACGCGGTGCCACCGCCGTCACTTCACCGCTTTCGAATCACGCAACCGTTGACGGCATTGACAGCGCTGTGTACTATGGAGAAAGTCTTGGCGTTGAGCGGGTGCTGGCCTTACCGTACAGCACGTCGTCACGGGTAGAAAGAACGTAACCGTGATAATAATTGTCCAGACGTTTAATCTGAGCTCTGACGCTTGCAGCATCGATCCCGCAGCTTTACCGCTGCAATGTTTACGCGCTCCACATCTTGAGCAACGAACTTTCGAATCCAACGACATCAGCCCCGATAACTGAAAATGCCAGTTTGCGCACAGTTTGTTGCACCCGGTCGTCTCACGATTGTTTTTGGTGTTGAATCTCGCTCAGGAGTTGTGGCGTTGTGCGACCAGGCCCGTGGGCAGGTTTTAAGGTTGAGGGGGGAATAAATTCTAAGGGGTGCAAGATTTTTGTTTTCATTATATGTTTAAAACAAATTTTTCT
>JGI24022J15233_10008611_pt1 | contig 11412 bp, 11 predicted proteins | sample Ectturendosymbi2_FD_15233 | JGI IMG/M metagenome (IMG submission 15233)
CGGCAAACCCGTCCTAGGGCCACGAGGTCCGAATACCCAATCTAGAAAGGCGCTGCTTCACAGCCGCGAAGCAGGACAAGCCTGGAAACCTCGATGAAAAAATAATGACAAGAGTGCACAAACATCTCCTAAAGTTATACAAAAGCAAACAAAACGCATGACAAAGATAGGAAATAAATATCACAACATTCGGCACACGCGAGCGGAACCTGCATTGCACCAGCAGGCGTGACACGGCTCGCAGACAGAACACGCTGCACCACTAGCGCCACCCGCGGAGCTACTAGACGCTCTGGCCCTCTGGCAAGTTTGAACGGCAAACAGCACTGACGCTGTCGAGGCCGGCCATGCAATTTTGGTATGACCTGGGCGTCTTCCGGGTGCTGCACAAAGGGCCGAAGTACTGCGACCGCTAAAGGCTGCGCAGTTCCAGGCGCAAATACCACATGCACCAAACCCGCGAAAAATTCGGTAGTGTACCGTTGGCAAAAGTCGCGCGCCAACAGCGCGATGCGAATAGGGCTTGCAATTCTAAATGTGTAGAAAATCAGAGTTAAGGAGTCCTAAGGTAAGGAAGCGCGCAGGAAAAGACAGGAAAAAGATTAATTGTTGGTTGCGTAATCATTGCAGACGTAGGAATAAAAGACCTAAAACGAGGAGTTTATGTTAAAATGACGGATTACTTTGGAACCCGAAGTTACAAAACCCATCTGCAAAGATGCAAGCTAAAGCTCACATGACGAATCAGAAGTAGAAGTAACCTCAGTAAAAAACCTTCGCAGAAAAACGTGCCAAACCTATGGGCAGCACGCCCTAGCAAATAAGAACCTCCCGAAAACGCGCAAGAAAAAATTGACCAAGAAAAAGCATCAAGCGAGTCAGCGCCGATGCAGCAGGAGCAGCAGACATTTTTGTACGCAAAGACTGCAAAACTCATTGGTCGCTTGCTGGAGAAATAGGAAATAGAGAAGGAATGCAGCTCTAGTGACGCAAAAGCGAACTATGATCGTGTAGTGTATTTTTCGCAATTGATGCAACACTCCGCCGCTATGCAAGCCGCTGTTCATCTCAGGCTTATGAAATCTCAGCTCGTACAAGCTGGGAAGATCGTGGCATTCGCTAGGTATTTGGGGATACCAACCGCAGTATTAGATAACTACCTTGAAACTCACTATCCTCTGTGCAAAAGCTTCCAAATGCAACTGTTCTAGTGTCACTAAAGCGAACACATAAAACAAAACGCGAGACGAAATGAAAAGTGACTGTTATAATTAAAGGTAATCTTCATTACAGATTAAGTATGTGCGAACGCATTGCATGCAGTTCCGAAATGTATGACTTTGGGCCGACGAAACGGATTTAACGCCGATATTGAAACAAAGCGCGGGAGCACGTATTTTGCGAAGCGACGATGTAGAGGAAGACTACTCTAATTTTTATAACACGATGAATCTCTTGCCCCTGTACTACCGTAGCCGTGACCAAGCCATACACGCGCACTATTGCGTGAAGTGCTGTCCAGCGCACCGTGTTGGAATTTTTGTAAAGGCGTCTCCACAAGTAGCATTTGTAAGCCAGTGGATGAAACAATGTATTTTAAAGGCCCTTGCAAAATAAAAGTAAGAACGTGTAAAAGCGCTGAAGGAATAACAAGCGAAACGCGCAAATAAAGACAAGGATGGGCCCGCTAGCACCTAGGACAGGATGTGAAGGTTGCGTACAGGTATGATAGCGCAAGACGCATCTGTCTAAGTCTATGTGTAAAAAATCCGGTGGCCCGCTACTGTGGAAAGCTGTTGATGTAAGAGTTGTAAAATCGCGAGAAAACCTCAAAAAGAGGGCGCTAGTGTTACGTGGTGTACAGGACGATTGAATTAAACATTGCAAAGTTTTGGTTTAAGGAAAATAGGTGACAAAGAGTAGAACTTTAGCATCACGGTGCTTGAAGTAAGAACTAATGTTAGCTGACAAAGAGGCGAGGAAGAGCTGCGAAGAACGAAGCAGGGATCTGATCAGGTATAGGAAGAAACCAGTAGTGCAAAGGCCGCAAGAACTGTCAGACTAATCGATCTCCTGCCAGAAAGGTGAAAGCGGGAAAAGCGAACGCGCCTCTTACCAACCGCTAAAGCAGGAAACGATCGCGTTATATAGCTCTAGCAATCCGTGCAATGCTCGGCAGGAATGCAACTGACCGCTTGGAAATCGCCGCTAGCGTAGGCCGGCGAGATCGCGCTGTGCGCCAAGCATTTGGGAACATCAGCCTCGGTGCCAGATACGTACCTCGAAGCGTTTTGCCCGATGCGTGAAACTTTTTAGATGCACCTGTTCGTGCACCCGTAAACGAGAACTGAAAGGACTGTGTAATATGCGGGGCATCTGATTGTTCAGAACGGTAATGTAAAAGCTATTACAGAATAATCATGGTAAAACATAGCGTATGCATTTCCGAAAAACACGAATTTTCGAGCTAAGGATGTTGATTTAACGCCGACACCGAAACGCGGCGCTTACCCGCGCATAACGAGAAACGACGATGTAAAAGACGAACACCTAAAATCCCATAACACAATTAATCTTCTACGTTTATGCTGCCGCAATTATAAACGAGCCATATCTGCCCCTTGTTATGTAAAGTGTAACCGGCACAGAGAAAAAGCATCCTCATAGAAAATTCTCCGCGAGGAGTGCTTGTGAAACATCGGATAAAGTAAGGTGATAAACAGCGCCGCTAATATGAAACGTGAACGTAAATCATGGTAAAGAAAAAGCAGTGAAAATTTAACGAAAACAAAAGCGAGCGATATAGAGCCTGCCAGCGCCCAAGGCAGGGAGCGCTTGTGCGCGAATGGCACCCGTTTACCCTTGCGCGCGAAAGACCCAAACGCGTTGTTACGGCGGATCATCGGTGCCAGAAATGCCACTGCGGGAAGCCGCAAAAGTAGAACATGTAGAGGAACTAGGCCGGTGATGAACAATACACTTAACGGTGTTAACCTGCGAACTCTTGCTTCAAGGAATCTAGGCTTAGAAGTAAAAGGTAGTAACAGTAGAATACTGCACATGACAATGTAAAAGTGGCGTGACCTTGCGAACGGTCAAACGAGAGTACAACAAGAGCGTGATCCAAATTGAAAGAACCAAAAAGACATAATTAGACTGTAAATGGCTGAGGTAACTACCGAAGAAAAAAAAAGGCGGGAAGGTCGAACAAAAAGGCAGGCGAAAACAACAGCAAGCAGGAACGCAGCAAGAAAAGCAAGCAAGCACGAAGCAGATCGCGGACAACCGCATTCAAAATCCTAGTATCAAAGCGAAACAACTCGCAATACGTTCGTGATCCATCTTAAATTCGCTGGATGAACGAAAAAAAGAAGAGCAAGTGAAACATTTCAGCTCAAGTGGTCACTCGCGGGATCTCCAGCTGAGACTACGGCGCGAGCCGGACGGTCCTATGCGGGCGACAAATGCGGAACGCAATGCCCGTGTTGCCGCACAGTAACCAGAAATTGGTGTGCAAAAGCTTAATCCTGACAGACGTGGATATTGCAGTGTCTTGGAACGGACTACGAGCGCATGCAGGCGCCCAGACAAAGCAATGAACAAGAATGGAAAGCATTACTTCTATGCGAAAGTTCTGTATCGCCGCGATGGAGGGGAGAAGCTGTGTGTGGACAATAATTTGACATTGCGTCTAGACTACTTATGCTAAACGTTATGCCAGACAAAGCGGAATCTATACTTAAAACCACGATAAAGACAAAAGTGCCACTGCGACGGCGGACGACAGCAATGACCTTACTTTGATTACCTTTTCTTGATCGTATTAAGTGACTCCCGAGCTGCGAATTTGCGCTACGACGTAAAGATTTTGGACTGTAGAGCACTCTAGAAAACACTATAAAAACTTGAAGCGACTAGTAATAGCATGTTATGCTAAAATCGTGTCAGCATAACAGACAGCGTTAGGAATGCGCTGCGCAATGTCATCAGTGTCCGCGCTATCGTCGTGCCATAACGTGCCATGTCATCGCCTATCGTTCATGAAGTTTCAGAAATCAGTGTATCGCTATGATTACCATAAGTGAAAAATTGCTTTCAAGTAAGGCGCGAATACTGTAAAAAAGGGCACGCAAATATGGCTGGTTAGGATCCTTATGAAGAAAAAACAATCCCCGCTAGAAGCGTAGGCGCAGTATACGCGAAGGTAGGGTTGGTAGATGTTATCACACCTCCATGAANGAACCCAAGACTGTTCGAGTCAGCATAAGGATAACAAACTATCGTAGGAGAAGACTTAATCGATGAAACTTGTATCCTTGTTAACTGCAGTTCCAAGAGTTACGAAGAAAAGCAAGGCGATAAGACCGCGCAACTACGTTTAGAAAACACACAAGCCTTGCCACGAACAATAAGAAACAAAAATCGATTCGGCTCAACAGGCCGCTCAATTGAAAACTTAAAAAGAAAAAGGGGAAGTAGAGCTATGCTCCGCAAGTTTTAAAACTTTTCATTGGTTTAATACGACTGTAGCGAATTTTTGACGGTAGGAGTAAGACGCAAAACAAGCATAGGAGCAAAACAAACATATTTACTAATAGCGAGTCAAAAGCAAATAGAACAGACTACCCAAAGGGTACTAACCAGTGAAGTTCTATGCGCCTATAGAACCCACAGCTAGCACCATAAAGCGTACATGTAAATTGCAGAAAAACCGCTAGAAGCTCAGTAAAACGCGAAGTGAAAAGTGTAAAACTTATAACATGAACTTGAGTGACAATCTACGCAACAATCTAACCAGCGACGAGCGAACCTTTGCTCCCTCGATAAGACCATCAGCAAAAGGCGAAACAACTGCGCAAGTACAGCAGTACTCGCACGAAACTGCAGGGGCAACCCAGCGTAAAGCTAAAGGAATGATGGAAATAGTAAAAGCGTTTCATTGGCACAAGCTAATGGAGGAAACAAACCGCGTGATGCCAAACCCCAAAGTTAAAAACTTGGAAGGCATTACACCCGCATCTGGGCAAGCATAAACCCGACACGTATTCAGAAGAGTTAGATAAGCTTGCGAAGCAGTTGGCCAGGTTAGAAAGCGGAGGCAAAAAAACACCTCTCACCAAGTCAACTACACCTAACGTCAGCGAAACCGATCCTTCACAGGACACCGAGTACCCGGGTGAGCCAGAGATAAATATAAGTTGCAGCGAGCTACCAAAGGTGCCACGGGAAGCAGACAAGCGCGTTAAAGTTGCAAACGAGGCGCTAGAAGGCGCACGTGAAGCAACTAATATTAAAGTAACGACAGAACGGGCAAATAGCCTGAAAGGTGCAAACGAAGCGGGACCGTCACCTCGCTGTAATAATAAAAAATCAGCCACAGTAGAAGACAAGTAGACAACTTGTATGTGCCCAATATTAAATGAATCATCAGTGCAGAACTCTCATACGACATCTGAGTCGTTAGAACTCCCAAAGTAACAGGACGCGTTGTCCTACAGATCCAAGGACGAAATTAGTAACACANAAGGGGTCAGTCAGACGAACCTGCAGAGCACAAAATGTTACAGTGTTTTAAAAATCAACCGCTCACCTGCAGCCAGCTTAGCCCTAGAGCAGAGTGAGAAAGACAAACCCACCGCAACCGAAGAAAGGGAAAGTGGGTTCACCTCATAATTAGCTAGAAGCAACAATAAGACAAGTGCAACTAAAGCACAGATGAAGTTTGATCGGGAAAGTACTGATAAAACGTGCGAAGCCACCGAAAAGAGACATGTGTACAAGGGTAAAGAAAGGAGACCGCACCTAAGGCGGCCGTAGTAAGAGTCACTGAGGTTACCCAAGGTCAAACCAGCGGCAGACGCACATAGCAGAACCGCAGAAGTACTCGCAGGGCAAAAGCCCGCCTTGCGGCCAATAACTGATCTACAAGCATGATGCCATTATTGCAACCAATATGGGTATTTTACAAGTGACTGCCCGATGAAATCCTGCTAACAACAGAACTTCAGAAGCCAAGGTTACGGAGACAGAGGACAAGAGTAAAGAGGTAGAAACGACCAGGGAAGGCCAAAGAAGGTCGCATATCAGCACGCCGTGTCAACCAAAATTAAGATAGGCAAATCCTCTGAAGGGGGGAGCAGCGAAGAGCAAAACGTCATGCCGAAATGATATATTTTAAACCATGTTATGTTCTGTACAGGCCAAAGTAGGTTTAACAAAGCGATAAAGTAAAATGCATAGTGAACGAAGACAGCGAACTCAACTTCGCACTAACGTTTCTGAATGGACCAGGCTGTCCAAGATTGGAAGGAGCAAAAAGGACAAAAGACAAAAAGATACAAACCACCGTCGCAGATTTAGACACGCTGGTAGCAAGCCCAGCAGCGAAAGAAGAGTTCCAGTGGGCAAAGAGAAGTGCAAGAAGTATTTTAAAGAAACACCATGAGTGAAGAACACGATAAAGTTCTACCCAACCGACGACAAGGCGGAAGACATGCCTCAGGCAACAGAAAAGATAAGACAATGGCGAAAACAAATCGTCAAGAAGCAGAGAGACCCGGAAAAAGCACTCTAGGAGTTACAGAAGTAAACAGAAGATCTCTATCAACCAAGATGTAAGGCACAAAAAAAGAGCAGTTACAAAAGTTCCTCATGACGAATCACGNAACCAGAGGATCAAGCGCAGCTGAAATATTAACCCAAGCACTGGCTACGTAGCACCTGACCTGGGAAGAAGTAGAGGACAGCGAAGCGCGTACAAACATAGTAAAAACGCCGCGAAGAGAGAGAGCTGAGATTCACGGGTCAGCTCAACCTAAAAGGCAAAACCATGGAAGAATGGAGTCGCATTTGAACGAGCAAGGAAGACGGAAGGAATTACTTCGCTCAATAGACTACCGGAAGAGTAGAAACACGTGTTACAATTGTGGAGAAAGGGCATCGNGGAGATAGGTGCCATCAACCACAACTACGCAAGGATTGGCATAAACTAGAAACGGCCAACAACAAGGAGTGGAACACAGAGGTGGGTGAACGAGGTCCGCGTCACCCTACAGATTGGCCTTAGGCGGTAGACAACTGACCCTAAAGGAACCAATAAAACATACTGAGAGGGAGTGCAATCCTCCGGGAGGAACAAAAGGTGAAAATGCGCAGAGGAACTGCAAACCTCTAGAGACACTGAGAAGAGAAGCGCGAAGGGACTGCAAACGTTGGGGACGCTCAAATAAGAGAAATGAGAAAGCGCGGGGAGACTGCAAATCCCGGGTACGCACGAAGAGAGGAAAGCGCGGGGAGACTGCAAATCCCAGGGGGCGCAAAACAGAGAAGAGAACTCGTGTAGAAAGCCACCGTGGGCACGAGTATAAATGGAGATCCAAATAGCATGCTAAGATGATGAGATGACGATGAGAGAAGAATAAATAAGAAGTGAAGAGCAAATTGCGATATATATAGTGCACTAGTGGGGGTCCCCAACAGAAAGTAGCCATTTCTCCCGTATGGCGAACTCTGGGGAAAAGAAACGGTACGAAATCGGGAAGACACGCGTACTCAAAGTAGATGACACTGCAGCGGGAGCCGAGTTCGGGAATGCCACAAGAGAGCTAGGGGACTAGCTGCAAATGAGGAAGATCTCAGAGACGCGTAAGGTGCTAACATTTTTGTGACACTGCGAAACTTAGTACAATGGCAATCGTAATCGTGTGTGTTGATGTATCCTGGTCCTTCAGCGACAATGGAGGTCCTTGACGAGATAGCCCGTAGTGTAAGAGGTGAAGGAACAGTCGGTCTGTGGCGATACGAGCAAATGGCCAGGCTCATAGTAACCTCGAGACTGCCCGCTACCGCGAGGAACGGCGGACTATCGCACACGCCCCTAAACTTTGAGGGACACCATTGACGTTGGAGAATTCGCTGCACAGTGATATTTCGAATAATTCATCGTATTTGTCGTACATTACCGGAAAATCGTCACTAATGCGTAATAGTTTTGCGTAAATCTCGCCAGAGACAAGTAAGAAGATAGAACTTAAAGGCAAGGGTCGTTGTAAAAAAAACACAAAATAAAGGCAACGACAGACGTTCGCTTTATGATACCTGAAGTAAATAGCAATGGGGTAATCCCGAGAAGCCGGGAGAATTTCCAAATGACATTTTTTGAATCATGTACAGTAGCCATGAAAGATGTTTGTAATTGGCAAGGCCCTTACTAAAATAGGATAATAAGCAATGAAAATCAGTAAGGCCTCTTCGCAATGACCTAAAAATTTTAGGAAAAGATAAGAAAGGCGTCAAAGATGCGACCAGCAGTCCACAACTAATGAGCTTAATATAAAATAAGACACATGATAGAGCCAAAGACGCGAAAGAACACCTTAGATCAGGCCTAATGAGGTGAACACCTTGCCCTCAACTGGAGAAACAGTTGCGCGAACTTGGCGAATTCACCACTCGCCGGGTCGCCTTGACTGGAGGGAGCGAACTCCTTGGTGGTGCTTGGGACTCGTTCTGTTGATCGAGTTGAGGAGGGGAACGTTAAGAACCTCACGGAAGATGGCAAGATAACAGGTGGCCTAGTTAATAAAATCAAGAAACTCTTGATTCCCAGATAAATCTATATTAAAGAGACGATAACCGCTCAACAAAATAGGAAAGAAAAACAAATAATCAACTAAGAGTGGAAAAGTCAACTAAGACAAGAGTAGCAAACCCCAATCGAACAAAGGCGAGTTAGGTATGAAAAATAGTTATAACATCAAAGGAAAAATGCGATAAAAATCCTACTTGAAACGTTAAAGATATGATATACCAACAGAGCCTAATGAAGAAATGAGCGTTATTATGCACAAAGATAATAAACCGATATAAGAATTGTAGCAAAACAAGATTTTAATGAAAGAAAACCAACGAAGTAGCGAGTGAGCAAATGTGACCATAAGCAATCTGTGAGAGATTGAACAATTCGAAAAGTGTAACATAACGTATGTACAAAGGGTAAAGACTGTTAATGACGTTACGAGAGTTACAAACGAAGGGATGGATCTCGCGAAATGCACCGAAAATGACGTAGCAAAATTGACAACCAAATCAGTTACAGTCATAAGGACGGCGGTGCTCACAAAGGCAAAAGCCATATTGATGCTACTATTAGAAAGTGGTGCATGAAGCTGCATGCAAATGGGCAAAATCACAAACCCAAAGAAAGCATTAAAGTTAACCGCAAAAAGTCTGAAGACCGTTCAACTCCATTGTAGGAATAATCCTACAAAGAAACGTGATCAAGTGCCGTAGTTACAAACGCACGATACCGAAGCATAAAACTCTCAACGAGCTCACAAAGAGTATGAGGTCATTATAATAGCGTTAACAGCCATCAAGACCATGTTAAGCAATGCAACTAACCAGAATGAACAGTGTATCAAACACACTTGGATTAGAGATAGAGTTGAAGTTGCAGTCAAACTGGAAAAACAAAATACGAAAGTTAAAAGAGTTAAGCATGAACAAAAACGAAGAAGTTACAAAAGGCGAACAATCTGCATGCACCTGACTCAATTGCGATGGATGAGGGAGTTAAAAAGTAGAGAAGACCTTGCAGTTATATGCCGAACCAGAAACTGAAACACCAAGTGTGCAAGTAAGGGAAACACAAGGCTGAAACCCTCATGCAACATGACATGTCAAAGCGACGTGTCACGACCAGAACAGAAAAGCAAATGAGAAGTTCCTTTACCACTTTAAGAAGAAATCGAGAACAAGAGTTCGTGTTCTACCGTGCTGATCATGATAAACAGCCGTCAAGCTACCAGAAAGACAAACTGAGGTGCCATTAACGAACCGGAAACGAACGTCCATCTTTATAGAACCGATTCAATAATACGAAGTCAACCAACAAAAGTGCCAGCACTATGGTGGATTACGCTGCAATTGTTAAAGCTGTGTACATCACAGAAGATTTTTTTTCGATACGCACCACCGCAATAAAGACGGGGAAAATCAAAAAGTGGAATACACAAGAAACCCAAACGTGGAAAAGAATCCACCGTTATTATGAAGAACGAGAAAAAGATGAACAAATTTATGGGCCAATGGAACGTCATTGCGATACTTACAAAGAAAACCAACCAAAGTTACCCACTGAGATCCAGTTGTTAGATGAAGAAGGAATTCTGTGGAGATCCTTACACAAAACAGCAGTGAGGTTGAGCGAAGAACCACCGAAAGAAAAATATTAGCTCAAGAAAAGAATGCGACAAATACACTCCCAAATCGGAAAAGAAATACTTAATGGTCGACATGCGAGAAAAACAACACAAAATGTTAGAAACCCGAATGAAAAAGTGGACGTGTTAAACTACATCAGGCAGATAACACCTGATAGTGAAGGAGGGAGTACTGTTACGGGTACTACGTCCCCTAACAGGGGTACTACGTCCACTAACAGGGATACTACGTACCCTAACACCGATAACGACAAAAGTACAACATCGAACACTGCCGAAACACAACCAACGTCAGTGTCAGATTCTGATGAATACATCACAGTTAAAATAATGAATGATATGCTCTCTGACTTGGAGTGAAGCGAAGTGACCAAGCGAGAGAAATTGTTACAAACGTGTGTACCTATATCATATATTATTGTGAAAGAATGTCATATTGTCTAAAAGCACCTAAGTATACCTGTGAAGTTTACCTTCGTGTGTATGTATTTGCAGAAATCATGTATGAAATAACGTCATTGACAGACTTGCATCATGCATTTTTAGGGCACTACACTTTGTTCCAAACAATTGAAAAGTATAAAACGCCAGAACAAACTTCACAAACTCTACAAAAGATAATAGATTGGTTAAAAGAGTTAATTCAATTAAATGAATATGAACCAGAAACAAAGAGTGAAATATTTATTTGTTATGAAGGACAAAAAGTCCAAGTAGTGGCCAAAACGAAAAGTCAAATGCTGTACATAAGCAAATGGAGATTTACGCATGAGCCATGTAAACTGAATGCAACAATTTAATTGTATGATTAGGTGTTACAGATGGATAATATAGAATTGTTAAAAGAATACGTTGACAACGAAGATAACATCTATTTTATTTTCAAAACAGCAAGAATAGAGGTCCAAAGCAAACTACAAAAGCCATTTGAACAGTTAGATCCTGAAGAAGTAATAGTAATGATCTACAAATGGTTAAGTGAAAACACGAGAAGTGTGGAAGATACAGTTGCGAGCGCATAACTTCAACCACAGTATAATGCACTATATATAGGATTACGTATGTACAGCCGACAAATTTATGTCTTGTACGTACACGATCTGTCTTCAAACCACCAGCAAATAACACATATGTGGAAACCATCCACCACCTTCAACAATCTAACGATTGACGAAATAAAAGAAAGTGT
>JGI24022J15233_10008613_pt1 | contig 11410 bp, 7 predicted proteins | sample Ectturendosymbi2_FD_15233 | JGI IMG/M metagenome (IMG submission 15233)
GAAGAAAAACAGAAAGTAGGTCTCTTCGCGTACCACCTTGAAGGTCTTCGCGTACCACTAGTGGTACGCGTACCACAGTTTGAGAACCACTGCTCTACGGATTCGGCAAGCCTTCTAGTTTAGAATTTAAAATTTTTATTTGATTTGGGTTTGGGATTTTCTGTTGGTGACGCAACAATGAGGGCACGTTTTTACATCTTTGACTAACTTTACCATTGGATTGGCGCCCTGGCGCCAATCCAATGAGCCATTTTTGGCTCAAAATTTTTGTGGAAACCAGGCGATCATCCGCATCTTTAGAGCTCTTGATTGACCTTCTAGCATATCTGGAATCAGAATTATGACTCAAAAACCCCATTTTTCACAAAAATAAAAAAATGCAGGAAAAGCGTGAGTCGTCCAGTGGTAACTCGCCAGCAACTTATGCTAGAGAGCTATTCAAACCCTCGAAAGACTAGTGAAGTCCTGCAGTTTAGATTGAAAAAAAGTTTAATATTTGCGTTTGGGGGTTTTTGGTGGATGACGTCAGGATTGGAGAATGTTTAGCTTCTTCTTTTATGACGTCATCGCCGGAACAATGAGCCGATTTAGTGACTCAAAGTTTGTTTCGATTCTAAGCCATATACAAGTCTTTAGAACCCTTAATGGACTTTCTAGCATTTCTGGTGCCGAAAGTATAGCCACAAGACCCCAAATCTTGAATGAATTCCTTAGGGGATTTATGGGGATTTCCCTAATTAATTTTCCGGAAGTTTGACTATAACTTTGGAACCAGAAATGCTAGAAAGTCGGTCAAGGGCTCTAAAGACTCATATTACAGCCTAGAATCCAATTAATCCAAAAAAACTTTGGGCTACCAAATCGTATCGATAACTCCCGCAGGATGTTTACATTATCAAAATGTAAACACATGTCAAAGCATCCTGTAGTTATATAAACATCAACAGAAAACCCGACATCCCAAGCTTAAATTTTTTTTCAGTCTAAACAAGACTTTCCCTATCTGTAGAGGGCTTGAACAGCTCTCTAACTCAAGCTGCTGGCGAGTTATGGCCAAATATAATATGGCTGTAATATACCCCAGGTTAGCGTTTGTGGGGGTAGAAATTTTTACCAATTTTTTTAATTTCCCACCAAATTTCAAGCCAAAATATTGACAGGAAAATTTTATTCTTGAAGAAAATCAAAATATCCACTAGGTGGACGAGCAGATTTCTTGGTCTATTTTTGGCTTTAACTCACAACCCTTAGGTTAGCAGGCTAATCGAAAGTCTCTAAAGATTCAGAATAGCTCCTAGAACATTTTAAGCCACACATGTCATTACTCAGATCCACTCAAACTGTGATAAAAAACGGCCCTGCATGAAATCTCGGGAAGTAGTCAGAGTTGGCTTAATCCTTTTTCTCCTTTCGTTCGATCCTTAGCAACGGCCTTAATACCTATCAGCATTGGCGACGAACATTTCTTGGCACATCTCATGCTGTTTTTTAACAAGTGCCACAAGCTATAGTCTAGCAGGATTCCTACACATTTTCAAGAACTATTTTCCATACTTTTCAATACCACATTAAAAGATTGTAATACCATCATTTAGCTTCATTTTTCGAAAATTCTATTGATAGAACACATTGCAAAAAACATCTTCAGAATTGTCATCAGCGGTAAATAACAAAATTTGAATAACCAAATGGCTGAATTTAGAATTTCCATAGTTTTTCAATACTTTATGAACATTTTGACCAAATTCAATACTTTTTCAAGTTCTTGAAAATCGATTTCAATACTTTCAATACCGCGTGGGAACCCTGGTCTAGGCATTACTGTTTCGGCTGACGCAGTGGCGGACCCAGGGGGGGCAGTTTGGGGCAATTGAAAACCCGTAGACAACTCACGCTGGCCATGAAAAGACAGATTTCGCATGGTTAGCGAAATCAGCAACCGACAGAAGAATGCTTAGCTTAGTGGTTGTTAGATCATTCCGCTTGCATCATATAAATTTGAGCAAAAACGCAATCTTCTGGTGAATCTTAAACTTTCTTTATCGGTGACCGTGGTGTTGGCGAAGATTCGTGGTTTAAATTGGTGATAGACTGATTCTCCTCTATTTTCTGGCTTGGCTGGATAGAAGCAGATCCATCGCCAGATCAACAGCATTGGGGGTGGCTTGAGTTTCTTCTGGGTCTTCGTAATAGTATACAATGAATTGAAAAATGACTTCATGTGGAGACTAGAGCTTGACTTTGTAGTTATTGATTGTGAATTTGGGGGACTCAGCCCGCTTGCTTCCACTTCTGTTGAAAAGTGTTACAACTTTCTTTGATAACCTGGTCACGTGGGATTGATGTTTTTTTCTTCACATTAGCAATCCAGTGTCGAAAAATGTGAAACGGTATTGAAAGACTTGATTGAAAATCTACCTTATAAGTGGCGTTAAATGTATTTTAGGGCAATATGCTTTAAGGCCCAGTGTAAACCTATCACGCGATTATAAGATCGTTTTTTACAATAGTCAACAAAGCTACCTAAAATAGTGTCCTGCAAATGCCTTTCATTCACGTTTTGTTTTGAATTGTCACTTCAGCAATGAATAAGTCTTTCGTGTACATGTAAATGCACAAGGTTCGCTTGAAAATGTCATCGTCATTTAGCTTTTCATTTGAGTCCTATCGTGGGACATGAGTTGTCACTTCCAGGACTAAGGAGAACCTTTGTTTCTAACCAGGTCGGGAATGCGTTTCAGACACTGTTCTTCACTGATTTCTCTCGGGATAGCCAAAACAGTGGCAAACGCTATCGCGCAGCATGTTTCATGCCTTTCAAATACATTTTGTAGATATACGAGATCTGTGTAGCTTGTGAAAAACGAGGCCCACTGTCAAACGTTTTCTGAATTAATGATATAAAGCGCTTTCAAACTGTGGTTATTCCCTGAAAAATAACATAAATAGCCACTTTTTGATCTACAAAAGAAAACCCTTGTGTGACACACGATTGTTGGTATGCAAGTGAAGACATTTTAGGCGCCCCCCCAAACGCCTGGTCTGGATCCGCCACTGGGCTGACTTTAATAAAAGCTTTCACCACAATCTATCTTAACTACTCATATCGTGGTTCACTTTCAGAACAGACCCGTTATGAAGGTTGTCTGTTATGAAAGGGAACTGTCATATTTTTCGTATGAAATCCTGATGCTACACTACAAAGGAACACTGTATTCGGGATGCAATGAACCTGAGCTTCTGAACCCTTTTAAGTCCCGCGCGGGCCACTCTTTTGACCCGACTAGCTTTGATCAGCCATAACCCAATCGAAATCTTTCCTATCCCCGCAGTTTCACAAAAGCACGAGCTGAACGCAATTTTTACGCTTCGTGTATCTTTCAAGTAAAGAGTAAAAACGAGAGCAACGAATGAAATCAGGAAGAACGGCGGTAAAGTTTTGCACAAGTGGAGTCTGTCTAACTCGAAGGAAAACAGTGATACACGCACGATGCGATCGAACACACAACGACACAATAATGCATGGGCAAAGCCTGCTGTTTCCACAAATGTCCGAAGCAGGGCGGTGCAAGCTACGCATTTCCTTGACAAAAAAAAACTACAGTATTATTCAGCAGCATCCAGCAGTGTTCGCACCACGCCCAGTTAGAATATCACCAATTCTGCTCCGCTCTCAATTTTTGCTCTAAAATAACCGGAGCTATATCTCACTAACATTTTTCTCGGTTCAAAGGCGAAAAAACGCATTCCATCCAAGCTTTTACTGCAAATTAACAACGTCTGCGCATGACCTTTCAGAAAACACACAAGAACTGCGAGCTTGCCCGAGTCCAGCCCGGTCAGTGCAAGAAAGGAGCACGTGTGAAGGCATAAATACTACGCGACGTGGACAAAAATGTAAACTCGCAAAATAAGTCCACTTCGAAAAAACAAGGTCACGGCAACATCTTTCAATCGCCAAAACTAAAAGAAAAACCCAGACATTAATTTTGCAATCGGTGATTGTTTGCTATACGCAGTGCACTTGTGAAGGTTTAACTTGTAATAGAAGACGGTTGCTGTCTAATATTATGTCATACACATCATTTAAAGGCAAATCGTGAACTGCGGTTCCGTTGATCTCCGTGATTTCATCGCCCAACTTCATCAATCCGGCGTACATCTTATCAGGGTAGCTGTCACTTAAACTCGATATGTAAACACCTGCAAAGCAGAGTTAGTTGGAATACGTTTGTGCGCTCTTTAGTTTTTCAACAGGGAGCGGGTGCAAAAAAAGAACGTTAAACGCAATCAAAACCATTCGAAATCTGCACACCAGGCTTGACCAGGAGAAACAAAGTGGATACTTACTGCCACGGTCTCCGCTTTCTTTTCTTCGTGCAAGGTAAAAACCGTATGGTCCGGATGGAGGTTTAACCATTTCAACAAGCAACGTTCCCAGTTCCGGATCCATGCGGATGATGCGACCTATGGGCCTGCAACAAAACATTTATTAAATTCTTATTTATACATTAACGTTTATTTCAGCTATAAGTGAGAAGGCTCTTTTTCAACAGCGGCGGAACCAGTGGGAACGTTTGGATGGGGAATATGAGGAGTTCGATTTGCATATCGTCTTATTAGAGTTCACAGGACACGCCATTCCAACTGCACGTTGCTAATCAACACAGAAAAGAAAAATATTTAAACTAAGGTTTTGATAAATGCCAGAAATGGAGGGCTTTTTTGGCTATCTTAGTCCAAAAACCCTACGTAAAACTGTATCTCACACGGTATGCGCACGCCCAGCGTTTGTCGTGGTTATAAAAAAACTTAATAAACCCTTATTAGTCATATATCAATTTTTGGTGAACACACAACGATCTTCTCTTTCACAATGTTGAAAAAAAGCTCTTCACTGCTTTGGCGAGACCGCTCCAAACCTAACGATACCTTTATATCGTTAGGTGTGCCTCGATAGCGCAGTAGGCAGCGCGTGAGTCTCAAGGTCGTGAGTTCGATCCTCACTCGAGGCAAAGTTTGCTCTAATTTTCGCTAATGGTTGGTTTACTGCATGCGATGGATTTTATGGTGCTTCTGCTCATTGGCTGAGTCATATGAAACAATAAACCATTACCATTATATTCGAAACCACGACGGACAAGAAAGCTTGCATCAGCACCTCACTTTCGCATTAACGTTATTGAAATCTGGTGCCACAAACGCTTGGTCATGCGCAGTATTAACTTCTTTTACGTTATCTAATGCAGGGGTTCTCAAACTTTGTGTCACGGAGCCCATGAAGAGATTGTCCATAATTTACGGAGCCCCACAATAAATTTCTTTTAATATCTTAATAAGTAAACGAACAGCGAGTCAAAACAGATCGTTTCGAAATGTAGGGGACGTACGAACCAGGTTGACACACAATGTTAACTTCAAATTAATCCGTAAACAGTTTTTTGAGGTTAGTCTTACCCAGAATCAAATGTCACAGGATATTCCACGTTGGATGTTACTACGGAATATTGCAGAATCATTGTAAAAACAGAATAAACAGTCTTAGCGAGTGTCGTGAAAAACAAGAAATTTAAAACACGCACGACCTTGCATCGGGTAAAATGTCCAACACAGAGAAAATAGCGTGTGCGTCGAACAGCAAACCCGCAACTTCCGCACGAAGCGAAATGTTTTTAAATTAATATTTCTTCGGCGTTCACAAGGGGCGTGGTGCATGCGAATTTCAAACGGGAAGAGCAAAAATAAGCCTTGGCATTCACCTTGGCGTTGGCGCCCCTCATTTTGGGGATCGAAAAACATCAAACTGTGTTCTTTTTGATTACAGTGCTCGAACATTGTAGTGTCTGTTCGTTTGAAGGCGTGTCATGCCACAATGCATTCATACTTTACCTGGCCTCGACCTGTTTAAGAATTAGCGTCCTACTCCGCAGCAGTGTTGTACGAAGTGTCATGGGTCAGGGAACAATAGTGTTAAGAATGTCTCCAACCCCGTGGTTCTACCTCCAACACCGTTGTAAAATGTTTGTTTTTTATCTGCGTTGTGCAGAGAGTGTGTGTTTGTACTATGGACCTCATGTCTGCTGGTAAATAAATTCATTCAAATATTGGGGGAGCGGACCCTACAGCCATTACGCCACTCTGTCCAATCCTGCAACACAAGCTCCTTTTAACAAGGCGTCGTTTTTACAACGCAGTATAAGAACAGTCATGAATGACGCTCAAAATCAAGCAGCCAACAACCATTGCAAGTGTCGCACCAAAATCCAAGAGAGTCTTCCTTTTAATAATCTACATTGCGCAAACATCTCAAAAAAGATTTTTCACATTTTGAGGTTTGCTCTCAGAGCCTGGAAATTCTGACCTGAAATGTCCGGGTTGGCTGACGTCGCCACTTCGCGTTGGTGCAACTCCGTGAACCGAGTTGGGTCGCTGATGATGACTGAAAACGACGATAGATTTTTATCTCAGAGACGAAAAAACACGTTTCAATCCACACCACGGCATTCTAATCAGACAAAAAGCATTGCTGGAACCCATCGATGTGAAAAGGAGCTTTAGGCAGGGTTAAGTAAATCAAGTTAGCGCAATGATCAGTGCACACTTTGCTGAATTTGGAATCTGGCTGAATTTGGAAGCAAAATCCACGTGAAGCGATCGAATCTATAGCAGTGCTCAAAAAAGGCTAAAAGTCTAACTAAGAATCTGGAGCAACAAATGGTGCGTGATTTTTCCTCTACCTTACGGAAACCGTCATTAGTGACGGGAGGCCAACGAGAAAGTGAGAAGCTTTTTGCAAATCCCACAAAAGAAGGGTACAAGTTTGATTCATTTGCGAAAAAGCTGGGCTGAGGCAGACTAAGACGCTGAAAGCTTTCCAACATGAAATCTAACACGAGTGCTGTCCGGGAGAACTACTGACTCTCTGACGTATCATACAATTTCGGTCGTTCTCAGTGAAACTGGAGAACAAATTTAAGCGGCCAGAACATTAAGGCTCAGCACTATCAAACCACAATACCGGCACTGTTCACAACCAAGCCTTCCTCGTAATACTAGACCGCAAAGTAGCATGTTTTCGGTAAGCAAAGAGAGCAGAACAAAAACTTTCACATAGCCACAGCAGCGTAACTTTTATCAGCTGTTTAAGCGGGCAGCATTCGTCTATCGACACTTGGAACATTTTGTCACAAATACCGACCTGACGTCTGCATGCACAGGTGCGTGCTTCCGATCAACGGCGATCGTGTTTCGCGCTCTGGCTGCACGCCGTTCTCGTGACTTTCGTTTACGCATGCGCACGGTGTTAAATATGGACGGCATTGAAGGCGCTTTCGCGATGCCCTCCGAACTGGGGCTGATCACGGAAGGCTTCCGCGTGTGTTTTGTAGAAGACATTTGAGCGATGTCCTCGCCGAATTCATTGAGGTAGCTGTGGCTGACAGATCGCTGGCTGCATGACAAGCAAAAGCGCGTGACTTACGATTGCTGTTGGTTTAAATAACCATCAATATTTCAAGCATTGTTAGTTCCACTATTGAAGGAATGCGGGGAGGAAACGCTTGCAGTAACCCTGAGTTGCAGCGATACATAATAATAACGACTGCAGTCAAATCAAAGAACGCATTTTCCACCGTCGGCATAATTAAATATCATATCTGGGCGTGTGCTGCAAGGCCTTAGTAGCATATTTTATCCGCTCCCACTAAATCATACGCAGGAAAAACGAAACGAACCTCATACAATTTTAATGAGCCATTTGTACCAACACGCCAACGTTGCGAATGTACTACGTTTTCGAAATTAGTATGAAAGGAATCTTGGAGAAAACTACTACCTTCACATGCAGTTATCAACACAAGTAGGTAAGCTGTTATCACCGGTGGGGTAAAGTGTAATACTTTTCGCAGCAATACTTCAAACGGTAACGTTTCACTACTGCTTGTCTTTCCTGCACTGTCACCAGTTTTATTAAAACTCAATTGCCACAAATAACTTAGTTGCTAAATAATATAACTGTTGGTGCAATTACGCAGAGGCTTGAAGAAAAAATACCAACCTACTGCGTGACGTAATATGAAAGACTGCTAGCCCAACTATCTGCCATTAATGTTGATTTGCCGTCTGACAAATAACTTTGCGACTTCCTCAACATATGCACAAAAACGTGTTTTTCACGATGCAGAAGTGCTGACAACACACAACTCATATTGATTTCGAATTTAAAAATTTGTTTTGCCCGCGCGAATTGACGGCGTGATTCGTCAAACTTAGCAATTTCTTTATTGAAGTGATTTGCGAAACTCTTCAATCGCAGTGGTAACTTTTTCAAATGTTCTGAAATATGTGCACAAGACAACGTACCTCAGACTGTCGCCTTCGTTTAGTTTATCGATACTGATGGCACGGCGAATGTTCTGAAAGCTGAAAGCTCCTTTTAGTCTGTTGCGCAGCGAAGATTTCCTCGACGAATTTCTGCTGAGAACGGATGGATCTTGCGAAGGACTGCGACGAAAAACCACTACATCACGTCTTGTAACGCGAGTACATTGCAGATACTGCACAAATCTTGAGGGCGAAGGTTTCCTATTTGACCGTTTCGAAAATTGATAAATTTTTGAAAATTTGCGACTTAAGAAATTTTTCAAACATGTTGCTTCATCACGAAATTTGCCTAGCCAGGTTTTTACCAACTACAAAGCAATGGGGTGGTTTTGCCGCGATGACCAAGCGTCTATGTTCAAAAGCATATTACAACAGCAGTTGCGTTCACAAAACAAAATAGTAATTACCAAAAATGATACCACCACTAATGTCAGCAAACACTACAGCACTTTAATCCATTCGGAACTAAAATGCTGCTTGAAAATCGATTTATGGTTTGCAACTAGTGCAAAACAAGGTCAGCCTAACCAGTGATAACCATTCAGTAAACAAAGTGTGAAGCACTGATTCAGACCAAGACTAAATTTCAAAATTTGCGTGTTGGCTTTTTCCTGGATTTTCAGCCAATTATATGCTTTTTCTCTGTACTCTCTGTACTTTCCGCCACAAGAAAATAACTTTTTTCTCCAGTGTTAAATACTACTTAACTAAATAGCAAAATATTCGTTACAGCGTAGCAACAAAACAATGTTTCGTGCAAACTTAGAATGCACATAGCGCATTGTGCATCAGCAGTATGTTGTACTAATGACTTACTTCAGAGACCACGTAGAGCCAGTGAAAACCGAAGTGGTAGACTCGCAAAACCTTCCATTGTTATTGTTGAAGTTCCGTTGTTCGTCTTCGAAAAATCTACTTTTTTCGGTCATATGTCTTCCGGTTGCGCCGGAAACGGTGTTGTAATTACGGGGAGGAGTAACCGTCGTTCCGATTTTATCGAGCTGAGCCAGGGAAGTCGACAATTCAGAGTCAGTCATAAGACCAGGAACGTTTGCACGCGCTAACAAGCGCGAGGAAAGCGAGTCTAGGTTCTTTTCAGGAGGTTCGCACTCGGCGATCGTTTCCACAGCGACGGCTTTGACCGGCGCCCGCCCAGGCTTGGTCTGCGACGATGTCAAGACGGAGCTTGCTTGCATTGCAAACGCTCGGCTGTTTCGTGACGCGGCCTCCTTTTTCGAGCGACTTCCACCCGGGAAGCGCAACTTGATGGGTGCCGCTGATGACGCGCCGCGACTCTGCACTTTCAAAGTCCGCGGAGTCCGTTCTTCCACCATAGAAATGCTGCGGAGGCATCAATATCAATATCACACGCACTTATGCTATGCCAGCGCTTCAGGTTTCAATATCAGAAAAAGAGTAATGATCGTACAGCGATCAAGAACATTTGTCTAGTTGAGTGTACATCAAACGAATAAGAAACAAAAACATTCACTGAGTTAAGCGAAAATCGTTTGTTGCGCTAATGTTTCTTATACAATTTACCAAAACTTCCAGTTTCGTTCTGTTCCTACATACGGTGAGATATTTCAAGATTTATTATAAAGTTTTGTCTAGAGTTCGTTGGTATGAGGTGTTTGAAAGATATTTTCGCAGAATTGCTTGTCTTTTAATTAAGGCCAGAACCTTTTGTGCTTAAAATCAGCAATCTGGTGCTACTTTTATATAACAGATTTGCTTGACTTATAATATTGTGAACCGCAAGTTTCTCGGCTTAAGATAAGCAGCTTGGCGCCGGTTTTAACATACCAAATGTGTGTTATGGGTTTAATCCAGATCATTTTGGGTCAACTTCATTAGTAATTTAGCGCTGATTTATCGATACGAAATATTTATCGTTAAACTAAGGGTTGGAGGTCGAGCTACGTTGAGTTCGCGTCAATTATGTTGCAACACGACAAAGTACAAAAATTATTACAGGATTGTTTGGATTATTTAGGCAGACAATGCTGTAATGTCCACGTAAACTAACAAGAAATCTTGCAAAAAACATGCTTGCGCAAACCCATCAAACATGTTTGACAAACAATATCAGCCATACTCACATGTTTCTGGAAGGCATTTCGCCTAGCGTATCCCGTTCGTGATCATGATCACTTACAATACTTTCCGTCGCAATAGGATTGACTTCATCGTGCGAAGCGGATGAGTTTCGCACGCGACCGTCCGCAATGACGGACGACGATTTTGCGACGGCCTGATGAGCGAAACGTTCTCGCGTTTGTTTTTGATCGTTCCGAACGGTGTTGTCGGCCTGCGACGAAACACCGTAAGGACTCAGGACGGCACTATCGTTTTTGGTTTGTTCAAGTTCGCGATACTCGTTGGTGTTGACCCACTCCTTCACTGGAAATACGTCCTCTTCTTCCTCCAGGCTCGGTGTAGCTCGGTTTTCCTGGTTGCTTTCTTCTCGCGCCGATCTGCGTCGCTCGACGACGACGCTTTCCTCTGTTTCTTTTTCGAAAATCGGCTGAGCTGTGATATTATTGGCAGCAGACACCGTTTCGGCGACGTGCGGTTTCAGGGATCGCGAAGAGTTCGACGAAGCTCTCGAAGACGACGGAGAGAGGGAGGAGGCGCCGTTGGTGCTTCCAGGACTCGAGTATCCGCTGCTGCTTATGGTATGCCGGCTCGGTGAGGGATCACATGCGGACTGACTAGGCTTCTGCTCGTCACGCGGAAGCGTTGCCTGTCCTTCAGCAGTACTGCTGCCTTCGCTCTCTGCAGGTACATTTACGAAACCAACAGTTTTTGAGGGGTCGGAGGCTTCGTCCGTTGCGCCGTTAACCTTAGCATTGTTCACGGACAAGGAACTGCCGCTGACTTCACGCCAGCTTCCTTTCGATCCTCGTGAAACGTACGGAAGCGTCACGATGCGCTGATTTCCCTGCGTTGTCACGACAACGTGTTTCGGTTGGATGGCCGGATCGTGTAAACGTGCTTCCACCGACGGGTTCAGTTTTCGTTGATA
>JGI24022J15233_10008614_pt1 | contig 11410 bp, 7 predicted proteins | sample Ectturendosymbi2_FD_15233 | JGI IMG/M metagenome (IMG submission 15233)
ATCATCATTGTGGTATCATTTAAAATCCTGGATTTGTGCCCAATCGCTTTGTTTCAACAATTGTGAAACACCCTGTAATTAGTCACTAGTGGCGCACCTCGTTTGCATTAAAGAAGTAGTCTCACATATCCTTATTTCAATCGATTTTACCTTTAGGTCATTTGAGATAGCAAACAGTAATATTGGAACTGGACAACATTCTGCCCTACATGAGACTGTGTATTAACGCATCTGATTATAAGAACAGCTGTTACGCAGTACTAAGATTATCTCTCATTTCTTTCAAGGCTGACTATATTACGAGAAGATCATGTATTAACTATAGAAAAAATCCTCTGATTAACCTCATATTCTAAGATCCCCCTTTTCTATTCTTTTACTTTTTTTTTTCAAGGATTAACTGGAATCTTTGTAATCCAAAGTCTCTGTATACTACACTGCTGATTGAAAAGTCCGCTAATAACTGTTGTATATTAACCTCAGTTATAGAGACTGCCACTTACTAATCTGTGATTCTGCCGGTGACATTCATATACTCGATAATTTTTAGAGAGCATTTTATTTTCTCTCGTATTTATACTATATACGCATGAATACGCTCTTGTATAATCACTCGACAAATGGGACACTTGGTATCGTTCATGCTGCACTTCTTGCATGTCGTCAGGTGTCCACAAGGTAAGAATACTGTAGATGCTTTACTGTGCAAGCACTCCCTGCAGAAGTATTGCTTGCTTGCTTTCGCTAAGGATGGATCGGTTGAATCACAAGCTTTTCTAATCTCTGTAGCATCTGATGTAAATATCTCTGGACGTATAGAGTTGTTGGGATTGTTTATCGTGCCATTTTCCTCTGTACTTGATTGAAGATCTAGCAACGACTCAGCTAAGGTAGTGAATATTGTAAATGTCCAGCCGTCGCTGTTAAGCTTATGTTGAAAAGCCTGAAGAACTGCTGCCTCAGTAGAACCCATGAGCTTAGCTCCAGGTGGGATGCCAGTCTTTTCTGACTGTAACACCTTTATAAACGGCTTATAACCTATATACGTTTCTAGCTTCATGGCGAAAGGCTCGTCATATTCTCGCGTATGTTTTACTCGTAATTTTTTTGTGCTTTTCTATTTCCTTGTCTTTGCGTCTTTTCACTTAAATTTCCTCATGTGCTTTCTTAGCATTAAATTCAGAGCACTAATTTCTGACTTAACTACTGAAGCACTTGGCTCTATGCATTCCTTCACACCTAAAATGGCATATTGGATGATGTTCCTTTGGAGCATAAAACTGGGATAGACTTAACAGTTTCATCAACACTAAAAAAGCCTTCAAAAAACTATACATGTTTTATTTTGAAACGTTTCGGATTATTCTTAATCCATCTTCAGTCAAAAAATAAAGCAACACTTGGCAATGCTGCAATTCAAAACCGAAAGACTCTGTGACGCGAGAAATAACAGTGTGATGCAAAAGACGTCAAAGTCAAAACCAAGACCGCCAACCCTGTCAAAATCGCTAAAAGTAAAAGCAGGACCAACAGCTATGGAGAAAGTGCTAAAACAAAACCTACGTGAGGTCGTAATCTGCGAAACATCTTAGCGAATGCTTCCGCTTTTACGCCAGAAAACCTCATTTGAAAGGGTATTTGGAAAGCGCTTCAACGCTTTTGAACGAAACTGAAAGAAGGGAAACCAATCATATCAAAAATTGGAATAAATCATTTTACTAAATCATTAGTTTCATATTATGGAATTATTTGCTACGTAAAATTTTACCGTCGTTCAAAACCTCTTGCTTTTACTTTCTTAATTCTGATCTTTTGAGTACTGTTGTCGCCAGCCTCGGCTTTTCAGGAAGGCTTTCAAGTTAAGGGCGGGGAAGCCAAGAACAGGTGTTTGTGTACAGGAATCAGAGCAAACGTTGCAAAAGTTAATTAACTTCCGCTGTGTTTAAAAGGGGGAAAGTAGAATTAGCATTTGAGTGATAACATCGGCAAGAGCCAATAGCAACGGGTTTGCGATTATGACGATCGACAATATCTATATCGAACCTGCAGCCAACCGCTTCGTTAGTCATCTCAGCGCGATATCCTTAGTATCAATTACTGAGAAGCTTGAAACAAAGGCTGAACATATTTTGTGGGGTATGACCAACCAAAAAAAAGAATTTTCACTGCACTTCAATATTGCGTGAGGTTCCTTGAACTCACGCCAAACCTGGATATTACGCAAACGTGCACACTGGTTCTGCTGGATGCGAGCAGTAGCGCGCATATTTACCCGAGCCGGTCCTCCCAACGATGCCGACTTTTTCTTTTGGTCTGATCGTGAACGATACATCCTTTAATACCAGCGGAAGATTGTTACGATATCTCATGCAGGCCTTGTTGAACCTGATAAGAAATTTAACAACGATTAAAACGCTGGTAGCATTCTTACGAAACTCAGGCTCATATTAGCGTGTTTTGTTAGAAATCGAACATATTTTGGTGCGTTCGAGTAAAGATTGATTTTCTGCCGTGTCTGAACACATTACACCAGCTTTTCCACATACAGTAAACACGTTGAAACTCTTGTCTGCAAATAATTAGAATATACTTAACTAAGACGTGTTGTAAAGTGGCGTAATTATGTTCAATTTCTAGTCAAACCAGTTAAATGTCCAAAGCAGTTAAATGTCCTCGGTTAATTCGTCGCTGTTGCCAGCACACTACACCAACCCTTAAATGGTAATCAAACCATGAAAGAAGGAACAAAAAGTGAAACGTCTGAGTTCTCCCAATAACATTGACTGGTTTTGTGAAGACGCTGGACATAAAGAATATTTTTTTGACTTGAAATTTGAAATGGCACTAACATTTTGCATTGTCTGGTTACTTACCATGTTAAATGTATGTTTGATTAATATCAAGAACATCACGAAAAAAGCAAGCTGAAAGTTACCTCTTTTTGCAAGAAATACATATATGCTGAACATTTAGAGCGATAAAAATCTGTTTTTCAGAGAAACAATCCAGAGACAAACTTTAAAATTTGAAATGCACTGTTGATAGCAGGAGTTATCGAAACGTTTGCAACATGTCATTTGTATATTTTCTGTGGCTGTGATTTTCATTATAAGGCTATTCAGCACTTCCGCTTGTCGTGTACTAAACTTTAAAAAGTCAAAAAAGAACTCCGTTTCAGTTTACTATGATTACATGCGATGGATCGTGAAGTGAACCATAGATTTTCTAAAGAAAAATCATTGTACCTTATTTCTCCGTGGCCAGGCCAGTCTTCCGACGGGGGCTTTTGTATAATTACTTTGTTGGTCGACTCCTCTGGGATACAGGTTTTAATGTATTCGCAAATTCGTTCAACAGAAGTGAAGTGAGACTCGGTTTCAACGCTGAAGCGTACGCAAAATTGAAAGAGGCCAGTCGTCTGTAAAAACACGATGGAACATCATCAAATAGAAAAGAATTTTGCAACCACATTCCACCTTTTATGCTGAGCATCAGGGACGCCGGAGCAGCGGTAGGGCAGGGGGGGGGGCAGCGAAAGAGTTGAGACCAAGGGAAACTTACAAAAAGCAAAAAATCGTTACCAATTGTGCCTGTTTCTGTTCATTAACAATTTTGACCTCAAAAATTATAGAAAACTATTGTGAAGTTTCTGGGTGCGCGAATAGCTGCAATAAATTTGTTTGAATTCGATCTTTATGAACCACGAATTGACCTATGATACTGTTATGAAAAGGAACCTCTGCCCTCGTTGCCCCCTTAAGAAAGGGCAGGGGGCAATGCTCCCGTCATTCCCACGCTCTCTGGTGTCACTGTTGAGAATTTTGTTGCGGAAAAACTGAGACTGAAAGTGTATTGAAAACAAAAATGACTTTTTGAAATACAGAAGTTATTGCGAAAAACGTGTGGATTGAAAGAAACTTGCGGAATCTTTGTTGTTTAATATACTTGTTCGTTATATTTCGATTTTGGATACGTTGCAATAATGCGCTTAAACTGTGTAAGCTGCTATTTGCAAGCGCTGCTTTTACAGCAGCAAAAAAATTATCAATCTTCTTTTAGTGCAACGAACTGGTAACAGGATTTCTGCTGTGCTATTTGGAATAAAATAGTTATTCAACTCACGTGGCCTCAGATTCAAACTCTCGGCAACGTCGTGAAAAATTTTAGTTCAAACTTAGGAACGGTTTACGCTGCAAGACAAATGTGAAAAACTCAAATCTTTCGGATGGACTTCGGTAAGTGTCAATGATTTCCGCACGAAGCATAATTTTGTGCAGTTAAAATGTTTCATCGATCACTTCGCTTTTGGTTTGTTCGGTCGCGTGTGGTAGTGATACATTTCGTCGAAAACGTTTACCGCTTATCAAACTTGCTGGTTCTCAGGTTGTTCGCTTACAGTTATGGCGTAGGAAAGAGCAAGACCAGCAAACGATGCCGACGTCTCGCCCAGCACTTCGGGGTAGATTGTGGAACACACCACAAAGAGTCCGATAGCGAAAGTCAGAGATATGGTCATCGCGTCCAGTCTCACTGAAAGCCATCTCGTTGCACTCAGGTAAGCATAGAAAGTAGAGCTGTTCGCATCAAGATGTTTTCCGAAACTAGTGAAAAAAAGAGGTTCTAATTGTCGTAAATCTCTAAGTTTGTTTCCACACCGTGTGGAACATACAGTGAAACACCCTTACGTGGCAATGGCTTCATCAGTTTTTTCGTACGCGTGAATCGTGCTGAGTCCTTGCACAGTTGAAGAGACGTGAGAAAACCACGGCGACCTGCGAATTTTCAGAAGTGTTATTTGAAACGAAAATAATGAATGAGATGAAGAAAAGGTAACAACATTTTGTCAAAGCTGATACGCACCCATTTAGCAGCATCTCACTGTTTTCCGTTTAGATATAGCAAGGGTTTCTGGATATTATACAACCATGTTAGGAAACTGCTCTACGTCTGAAAACTGTAATCATAGTTGTTCGCTGAAGAACAGTGATGATTAGGGCAACCAAAAGTCAATAGAGTCAAAATTTGTCTGCCTTTTGTAAAGTTTATGAAACGTCCACAAACCAAGTTTCACTCTGATACCATGACCAACGCCCAAGTTATTAGGTCAAAAAAAGTCAAAATTTATCGTTAGGTCAAAATTCATCGTTTGGTCAAACTTTTCTTGCAGCACAGTTTTTTTCTCTCTGCGATATTTTATTGAAACTATAACAACAGATATTGACGCGCTTTTGCATGTTTAGTTACAATTCTGTAATAATAATGGGTTTATTGTCGCTTCTGACGTGATAATGTTTTTTTCCCCACGACTACTGGACGATTAAGCTGATTGCAATTCAGCGTTTGCTCCTATGAAGTCGAATGAAAAATAAAACCGAATCAACATTTTGTGACTCCTCGCCGGTCATGTGTGCTGGAGGATGAAACAGAATGGCTCTTGTATTAAAAGGCGCCTACCGCTGACCTAAGGCTAAATTATTTTGCACTTGCACACGCAGGAAGTTTATAGGTCAAAATAAAGTCCAAATTTATAAATAATAAAGTTAAAATTTTAAGTTTTTAGGTCAACAAATTGGTTGCCCTAGTGATGATGTTTAGCAACTTCTACCGAAATCACAAACAATGAAACTTCTGTGGTCCTGTGGAGGTGAAAATGTTCCAGTCAATAATCCCGCAACGTTTGCAAACGCAGGGTTACACAAAGGGAGACGCTTTTATAACTTGACGAGAAATCTCACAGAAACGCATTTGCACAAAATAAGGGTTTATTTAACTCTTGTTTTTCAACTTGGCGACTAGCTGTTTCCATGGACGTCGCAAGGATTTTTTCTAGGGAGGGGGCAGCAGTAGATTTTCCAGGGGTGGCTAAAATATTTTTGCAGAATGGAAAAAGTGGCGAAATTTCAAAAACAACCTTTTCTGGTAAACATTTTATGGGAAAATGTCAAATTTCAAAATTCAGAGGTGGCTAAGGCCCCCCTGCTCCCTTTCTGACGCCCATGTCTGGTTCTACAACAACTACATAGTTTGGCGTGGTGTTTGGTGAAAACGATAAGTGCAGAAATTTTTTTACAGATACATGTACGAGATAAGCCAACATTACTTCCTGCCAGGAGTAAGTGACTTAGCCCAACATGCCCTCCAAACTACATTCCTTTATTCTGATATTTCAAAAGCAAGAACTTCCGCAGATTTGGAAGAAAGAAACGATGAATGGTATATCACCAACAACCACACAAAAAAAACGATTTCACTGCTGTACTTGAAGTCAACACAAGTTCACTTTCAACCCTTTCAGTGAAAATCCCTCCATTTTTAAAACACTTTGCGTATGAAATTAATTAATAACTGATGTCTCCTTACGCAAATTGATTGAGTTTTTACTTCAGTCTATATTCCTAGGTCCATAATTCTTTCAAACTAATTTGAATAGAAATATTATATGGCCATGTCTCATATGTATGATGAGTGGATATATGTCACTACAATATGATTTATTTTTATTTTCTGAACGACCTGACCTACTTAGATCACTAATTAACCTACTCTGTCTTTCATGTACCCTTTCTTTACTGGATTATTTTTATTGTTAAAACCTTTGCAATCTCTTGCAATATCTGAATCCCCGACTGGCAGATATGATTTTCACGCTTGTCTCAACCTCGTTTAGTCGACACTGTAAGATCCGAGATAGATACTTGGCTAAAATGTCGAGACTAATACTCTGCCAAAATAAATGAGACCGAAGGCGAGGCTTGAACATTTTCTACGGTGTTTCGAGATCTGTCGTTTTGTCGGCTATGATATAATGTTTCTTGAATTTTCAGCAAAACGGACATCAAACATTCCGAGGTGTAATTTTATTAAATTTCATCTATTTTAGCGAACTGTTTGGTTTTCTTACACCAAGGTCAAGTCCAACAGGGAAAAGATTGAATGGCTGGAGCTTTGCCAAGCCCTGTCGAATCATTTCATGTTTCGAGACAAAGGGCTCGAAACGAGACCTGTGTGCTTCGAGAGCGAGACGAGACCTGAACCTTCGAGACGGAGACTCACAAAAACAGGTTTCGGAACACACTTTCAAACTCTAGCCCTGTTGAATGATCCTGCATAACTTCAAAATCGTTAATAATTCTGCATAACTTCCAAAACGCTGACCTTGTGATGTTGTCCATTCGTTTTATTTCTCTGACAGCACTTCGGAAATACATATAGATGAAACCGAAGAGGACAGCCAGAACAGCTATCATGATAGTAAACCAGGGAAACACAACCACCATAGTTATCAGAGAAAAGATCACAAAAGTCACCTGATAAAACAAAGATGAATGATACAAACAAGGATGGCTTGTTTTTGTGTGTAAAATGCACAAACTCCAGTCGAAGAATCTGTGTTATCTTGAAAAACACATGTATTCTGGACGACATATTTTTAGCCTAAAGGCCTCAAATAGCCGAATGTTAAGCCCTGAAATTTCTGTACTTCAAAATCAAAGCAGGAACCATACCTGTTGTAAAAACATGTCCAAAATGAGAGGTAATCTGACGTCGACATCGTCAAGATCGCGAGAAAACCTGGAACACACAGGAACCATGAATGTAGTCAGTACATCGAATCGAAAAACTACGGTATCCACAAAAATTTAATTGCTACGAAATGTTTGTAAGGCTGGCTGTAATGTTAATTGTTTATGCAAATCTACTTTAAGACCAATGCTCTCTGTTGAAAACGGCTTTTAGAATAATTACGATGTGCAGCACCATAGGATCTACAGCTGTAACCAGTATGAACTCGAAAGTGATAACAACACTTAATAAATTTAATCATACAAAGAAATTCAAACCAATGGATTGTGGCACTTTTTGAGCTAAATACATTTCAGGAAACGTTAATTTAATTGCGTTAATTTGCCTTTCATTATCAAGCAACCGGTTGCCTTTATAGAACAAAACACCAACCTGTTGAGAATTCTTCCAGTGGGTGTGCTGTCAAAAAAAGACATGCGGCTTGCAAAGACAGCCTTGAATACGTCGTTATGCAAATTCGAAGAAGCACCACTGACGCAATAAACGAAAAGAAAAGCTTTCACAATTCCAACAAGTAAAGTTCCCAGAAATATAGAGAAGTAAACAATCTGCAAAACAATGGATGTTATCTGTGCATATGATTTGTCATTAGACAAACTTCCAAAACATTTTTGTGAAACATATGCTAGCTTCCTTTATAAGCGAAGAAACAAAGTGCGCATGCAAAGCCGTCTAAAACACAATCGATGGTTGTCTCATTTGTTCAAGGCCACAGTCAACCTTGCCTATGCCAGTAGGTATGGTGGCACCAAAAACTGTTGCAGCAACATAAGCACTTTCATGTTACGGATGCTCAACAAAGCTTTTGTCAAGTATAGTTTCACATTTTTGACAATTCCGTTGAACCTGAGCGAGCAAACGTGCTCATAATGTTTTGAAACTTTTTTGATGATGTAAGCGTAAGTGAAGTTTAAGATAAGCTCAAGACCTGGAAGTTTGCAAGGTATTGAAGATGGATATTAGTCACGCTGTCTGACTTTTCAAAAAGGTACTTTTAGCGGTGAAAGGGTTTCCAAAATAATATCTGTGTGAAAACTCGTGATGGTGTGGTAACGAGGTTGACTGTGAGCTGCTGTTGTCGTTTTGCGTAGGTGGCTGTGTCCTGCAGTATTGAATTTCTGAGATCTACCGCATCGTATCTTTGAGCGGTGGAACTGTTGCAGAGGTAGCTGATATGTACTAAAATGCAAACGGTCTGTACTTACAACTAGCCTGCAAGTGTCAAATCCATGCATTCCAAGACAAAGTTTTTTTGTTGACGGTTTGAGGCACAATATGGTCTGGTAGCTACTTATAATGCTATTGTCTTATCCTGCAATGCCCAAGACTTAAAAATTAGACGTTTTTTCCTTCATATATTTAAACGTTTCTACCTTAGTTATCCCAAGCAGGGCTTCGTCTCAGTGAGTTCGAGGCTCGAGCTAAGGGTAAGGTGAAGAATTGATGTTATAGCTTTCTATTCATATGACAGTTTAACTGTTCTACTTTAAGTTTAGATCAAAATCACACGTGGAGGTAGTTTCAGGCAGATCGTTTGCAAACTGATTTAAGATGTCTCAACTCGTTTCCTGAATCTTCAGCCATCCTGCTTTTGCACAATTAGTTACTCAGGTTAAAACCTTCCGAAGCTTACGTTTCGTTATGAAGATATGTCTTTAGACTTTCCACCCAACATAACTTTTTTCACCCTTGTGAAGTTCTTTAACCACCGCGTTTATGCGAAGTGCTTCACAAAGTATAAGTGACGCCTTACAATGGTATAAACGTACCAACCTGGATTTCTTAAAAACATATTCGCAGTAATGCACTATCGAAAAAGAACGTAAAAAGTAAGAATCAGCGGAAGAACAGTTTGGATTACTAAACGGCCAAAGGTTTGTTAGACACTTATTCAAATCAGGTGGTTATTTAAACACCACCAAAAACGTTTTTCTTCAGTTCATTTTTTACGACAGATTTGTAAAATATGACATTCAGCATTTGAAGTGGATGGTTTCAAGCCATTTCTTGCAGCCCATCTGGAGCAAAACTAATGACTAAGATGATAAACCGCTGTTAAATTTTGGTCAGCTAATTCCGTTGGTGTCCTGGTTGAGCGAAAACTAACAAAACATCTGCAAAAACATGCACTAAATTCTTCATGCTGTGTTTTTGACCTTATAGTTGCAAAATTGAAGACCTGATGGAAGTGCCATGTTTCTATGCTGTGATAAAGCTGCGAGTAATTATTCGTTCCCAGTTCACAGCTATGCGCAAACGTTTGTGACTGATTTGCAACTTTTTCCAGTCGCAATCAGCATGATCAGCAACCACAACTCCAACAACCAGACACAGAGCAGACCTTTCGATGCCAAAAACATGTTATGCCAAAAAGCCATTAAACTGCACACCTGGTAAAATCCAAGATTGCTCCCAGTCGAAATATTGGGATCAACATATGGTACACAAGTTGCGTTACTTCCTGGCCTGGTAGTAATATCTGGAGAAAATGTGGTATCTGCAGCAGAAAAAAGACAACCTGAAATTTGTAGAACGTTTCCAGCGCTGGGACAAGCCTCGGGAGCGCAGAGGTTACAGATTTCGGTTACATTCACTAAACGTAGTGCTGCAATCCCGTTACAATGGTCGCCCACATTCGTTGTAATATTTCAAGAACTAATAACTTTGCAATTATGATGCTCAAGTGATACTAAAATCAAAACAGACAAATGGTCGCAAGAAACGGAAAATTCTTCGAATTTCTGACGCAATTATCCACCCACCTTTTTTCAAAAAAATCTAAAAAATGCTATCAAAGAGCACATTTGTGGATCCCAGAACAACATTAGATGCGTTTGAGAAATCTGCTTATCTTCATTGTTATGCATGCCCTCTTTCACTGCAAGATACCATAACTCCGCTTGTTTTGTGAGAAAGAAGCTACACCTGATTGCAGACCTCAGCAAGTGATTGCATTTTCATTAGAACAGGTTGCATACTCGCGTAGCTCGCATAGACATTACCAGTAGTCGACTACATTAAAAGCAGATCTTGTTTCTGAATCGACATCTCTCAGAAAAACACAAATTGGTGAAAATTGAAAATGATTATTGTTGCAAATTGGTTTCGTGCTGGTGTTTCAAAGAAAACTGTATAACTCTTCATGAAAACTCTTACTTTCATCAAGACATGTCGTCCTTTTTCCTCCTTGATTAATCCAGTAGCTCAGCCACCAGTTGCAGAATGTGCTTCCAAACATCAAAACGAAAATGATGAAAAGCAAAAGGAAGGAAATCACATACCTGCGAAATGTTTCACCCAATGTTCATGAAAGTCATGTTTTCAAAAGCTGCGTTTTCAAGTTCGCATTTTCAATGCTTGATGATTATCGGATATCGTTCGCGGTATGTTTTGCTCTTCAAAGTTACAAACCAATTGCTGATTAATGGAAATCACCATTATGGACAGTTGCATCGCTATTTTCAAGTCCTTAGTTGCCTTACTTACTAAAAGAAATTCAATCAACCAACCAGAAGTCTCTGAAACTTAAAAGAATTGTAACACCAGATGCGTCCTCTATGGGGAGGCATCGTAGGGCGCATTTGACCAGTAGGTGTCATTAATGCATGGGTTCTCATTACTGAATCAAGGACCGTTTTCGCAGAAACTATGTCTGTTTAACAGCCCCCATTAATTGCCTGAATATTAAATATTTCTCAACGGTTCACGCTATAAAATATACACACCAGTGAAGCATGTAATTTTTGGTTTTATAGCTTTTATTCATCACAATAAATATATTCAAATGACACAAACTGGTACTCACCAATATACGATGTATCATAAT
>JGI24022J15233_10008617_pt1 | contig 11409 bp, 11 predicted proteins | sample Ectturendosymbi2_FD_15233 | JGI IMG/M metagenome (IMG submission 15233)
CTGGCGATTGGTAGAAAAACGACCTGATGCGCTCCAGGCAGGAGATCTGCTGAGAACGGAAGAAAGCTTAGTGCAAATCACTCACCATCGTTGCTTCAGTGCAGCTTCGAAGAGAAACCGTTTCAACTTTCGATAAGGGAAGCTTCCTTCTGCGCCGACGTCCGCTGCATTGCGAAAATCTATTCTCTTGTTATAATACGCTTCTGGTTGTCAGTTCATGCAGTTCGTCTATCAAACTATTTTAAACGATTTCGTGCTGTAAAACACAAGGCCAATACAGAAAATCACACAAAGCAATGCCAATGGCCAATGACTTTCTTTGTTAGACGTTGTTTTCCAACGACACCCTACCGTATACCTGGTTGTTGTCGGATACTTCTGTGTATTATCTATGTTCAAAACCTTGATCCCGACATAGTCGTGAACGAGGGTAAGGCTTTAGGGCAGAGGTTCGCAAATACTTCTTGACGCGACCCTAAAAATTAGTTCTAAATTCCCGCGATCCAAACATTTCGTGAGGATATAACTTTGTGGAAAATCCTCTATCGTTAAATATACATTTTAGGACTACTACTGACAGTAGCAATTTTCGTGCACAAAGTTGCATGAAACTTAGCACATAAAACAGTGAATGGTTGTATTTATTCGGTCTAACGAAAATGGCAAATTTAAAAGATAAATTTAAATTATTTCGCGACCCAGAGTGGATGGTCTCGCGACCCAAATTTGGGCCACGACCCACTATTTGCGGATCCCTGCTTTAGGGGTTGGTTGAGTACGATATTACGAAACGTAAAGTTTCGTGTTAAGCTTTGTCAGATTATTAACCTATTAGATAGTTTTTGGATAGTTCATACTAACTCATTGTGAAAAACTCTTTTTGCACATAAATTTGCAAATGTAACGTCCTGAAACTACTTTATTGAATAGATCTTTTATGTTAAATGCCCTTTTCCAACAAATAAGCGTCCTTTACTTTTTCCTGCCTATAATATACACCACCACAAGAAGTGTTAATTCGTTTGATGAAGCTGGACTTTTAACCGTTCTTGAACGAACGCGATTCTTTCAGCAACTTGCTTGTTGCACTGTGTGGAAAATGTTAAAACTTGTAAGTCTCGAAGGGGCGGATGACAAACAACAACATATTAACGCAAAACCTGCGAGAAATAATATAATCGACTGCAACTGAGAACGAAGATAGTCCTCTTCGCAACGTCTAACCTGTCTGTAAATTTCTTTTGTTATCGCTGACGGCTTGCCATGCCAGGTGAAATTTCACCCGAGTGCCTGAAAGTGGCTAATCTTCGCATGCACACCATCATTTCTCTCTCATTATCTGCTGAAAACTAATGCGAAAACTGTATGTAACTCGCTGTCTTTCAAACGCTGCGTTCTCGGAAATGTTTCTGGAACACCAACTCGACCAGCTCGCCTTGCCGCCGGCAAACGAACCGTTGTCACTTTGGTGCCGTTTCATAAAAAGCCGACACTCCGTGGTGGCGCGCTGTTGTTTTTGTCCCGGCTAATCTCGGTCGCTCGATCAAGGGTCCTCGATGCGGACAAGGGGGAGGCCTTTTGTTGTCCAGGCCGCTCTCGCCTTTTTTTCACTTTCGTTCAATCGAAACTCGCGCGCTTCGCTACCGGTGTGAAATCGCTCGTGTTTTGTGACGAAGCTACTGGAAAATGCACTCGTGTGTTTGAATTTTGAATTTTTCTTCTCTTGCGCTCACATGGACTGCGAAGCGGTGTGTCTGAGCCTTGACTGCAGCTGAATCGCTGCAGAGGCGATGGAGGCAGCGATTGAGCTTTTCTTAGTTGAGCTTAGGTTCCGTTCCTATAGCTTCGCAGTTGACCGTTTGCTTCATCAATATCTCAAGCAGGAAACTGCGGAGTACTTGGGTGCTTATCGTTGAACATGGTTGGAATAAATTGCTTGGTGTGAAACTTGTCCCGAAACACGAGATAGCGATGGAAGGTTGCTTGGAGTAGGACTGTGATTTGCTCAGTTGTCGCGCTTCTGTTCGTGGTATTTATGTGCATTAGTGATGCTCATAAACAGCAAACCTTGTTTCATTTTGTTTCGGTTTAGACCAATGGATCTACTTAGCTCGTATAAAACATGTGAAGACAGCCGAGTGTAGAGGACCAGTTTAGTGTGTAATAAACAGTTGCACTGTGCTTTCGTGTGTCGTTAACGCCAAGTCGACGTTAGAATGCGCTCGGACAGCGCGATGTCGTACCTGGATTCCAACACCGAAGCCGAACTGCTGTTGAAGATACGGCAGATGCAATATCAGGTACAGTGCGTGTTTTCGGAAAAAGTCCGCCTTGTCGCAGAGGCTGTTCGCACTTCAATATACGCACTCTGGCAAAAAGCTACATGTGATTTAGTTTCAAAGTTGACAGCGCCAAGCTGAGGTGAACCGTCGCTTCTGCACAGAATCGTTCTCCAACGAAGTGTGATTGCACGCGCAATCAGTTGGTCGTTGTTCGGCATTCTTGTGATGTTGAAAAACTCGTCATTGTTTGTAATGGAAAACGATCATTCTGCCGACGGCACGGCGTGAGGGAAAATCGCCTCAAGGTAGACTTCAGGACATGTCAGAGGTGGATTTTTAAATTAGCGTCAGTCTCGCGTTCGCCAATTGTATCCTCGCTCCACTTCTGCTTGGCGTTCGCAATAGCGCACACCTGGTTCAGTGGTTCCCCTCCATCGGTTACACGAGCACTGTTGGTTGTTTGTCAGTAGCTCTCTAGGGAGAACGTACGAATCTTGAAGGTCAAATGTAAGTTTGAAGTAAAATTCTTGCAAGTACACGATTCACTTTTTTGTTCCCTGGGATTTTTAAGCAGGGCTTATATCTGTATTGATCAGATGGTATTGAATCACGATTGCGTTTTCTTTGCTTTTTAGGGCGTAATAGTAGATGTAATTGGGTCGAATTTAGCTTTTCTTGGAACACTAAGGAATTGCTGCGTCCACCCTTTGTTCAAAACAGGGGTCTCGAAACTTCTTTGTCAGAGGACCATTTAAGTTTAAGCTATTACACAACAGTTTGAACACCGGACATCTTACGTAATGTGGTTGTTTTGGGATATGTTACATTCCACCAAATCAAAAATATTTTCATATATATATTGTTATTTCATTATTGACAAACGTTTTCGCGGGCCGGATGTAATGGCTTTGCGGGCCGGAATTGGTCTGTGGGTCGTAGTTTGGAGACCCCTGGGTTTAACAGAGTATTTATTAATCTACCGTAAAACATATATACCAATGTGCTTGCAGATCGAATGGAAATTTTTTGTAACTCAACTACATGGCGTTCTTTTTTTATTGCTTAATTTTTTTGTTTATTGGAAAGCGTGCATAGTTCAGATTTCCCAGTTTTTCACAACTTAGTCAGGATTAGTCGTTGCATGAAAGAACGCTTTCTTTTTCCACGTCCCCAGTAAGTTTTGCCTTTGGTTTCAGAATATGCCGGCGTTTTTTTCATTCTCGCCAAGTTTATTGCGCTGCCCAACTTTTGCAATCAACTGTTGTAATGCGCAGCGGATTATTAAAGGCAAAAAAGAAATAAACAAGTTTAATCGATACTAAACAATATCCGATTATACTCGAATCAGCTATGTCCAAGCCGCGGGCCGCATGCGACCTAGCCGGGGGTTTTGTGGGGCCCAGTAAGTTTTTACTAATTGTGTATGTACAGTACAATGACAACCTTTCATATTTTGATAATCTTGAATTCAACATTTTCGATGCGATGGTCTTTTCTGCCGGTTTATCATGTACTACGCACTGGTACATTTCCACGTGTCCACTCGTCTTATTCCACTAAACTTACCTATGTCGTCACAGTGTGGGAGAGAGTAAAAGTGCCATACAGTCGTTATCGTTTCATTTAGTATTTAAATGGTTTCAGTAGCTTCAAATTTAACTTTGGTTTGCTAAAATAAATGTAAGTTGTTCAATATGCGGCCCTCATGAAGATAGTGACATAATTTTTGGCCCAATAAGGCATTTCGGTCAGACAAAGCTGGACTAGATCAATAATCAAATGTCCAGTTGTGCTCAAAGGCCCTCAGCAGAATTTTGTGGCACATTGCCATCCTTAGGCATTTCTCTTTATTTTCACTGCGCTCCGTGAGACGCCTCGTTACACCCTGGGGCTCATCGTGAGGCTTGAGCCCCGGGGTGTAACGTTGTTCTGTCGATACACCGACACGAGTGCGAGAGCCAGCGGTCCTGCCACCAGTGACCGGGTCTTCGCGGAAAGATTCTATTTAGTCCTAGCGCGTCAGCGCGCACTGTCCTGAAACAAAGGTTTTGTGTTGCTATCATAACAAACTAACCATTGTGCTCGTTACTCCGGTACACGTCGACTCGACGACGGGTGCTTTTGTGCCCGAGTTATGTCATGTTTGCGGTGATGCTCCGTGGTGCATGAAATTTCATTGATGGCCACTCGGCCAATCAAAATGCCGTTTTATCGGTGTAGCTTGTGGTAACGGGCTGTTAAGGGAAAATTCAAATCGCCGACGCTTCTGCTGCTGTTCATGAATTCTCTGCTTCAGGCCAGGTTTAATTTCGATGCTATCGTCTTTTCAGCCATTCGAGTGAAACAAGGAAGAAAAATTGAAGCGGGGTCCAGACTAAGTTGCCTGTGTTTTGCACTGTGTTGTTGCTAATTGTTTTCGTCGAGCTTTTATCGCTGGTTGCTGAAACCAGCTGCCTGTTAGTAAGATTCGTCCTTGTGCGAAGAGTTGAGGCAGTCAACAAGATCGCAGTGCTGCAGATGCCTTGTGTTCCGCTGTTGTTGTGGATCCCTGTCGTGATCAATAAACCTGGGTGGCACCTGCTTTGATACGGATATGGATGTTTCAAATCAAGTAGAAGGATTAGGTAATCCTACTGCGAGGGAAAGGCAAAACCAGTCACCGCCAGTAAGCGAACGCGGTTTTCGACCAATTTTTTACAGTCAGAGAACACTAAGTGACCACCGTAAGCCAGCTTGGATACCGGACAAACAGGTGCTCTACTTCACATGCTGTTTTCTCTATATTGTTGTACTGAGGAATCTTAAAGATGCGGTAATTGGCAATTTAAAAAACAAAATGTTTTCTCTCGAGGCAAATACGAATTCTTGATTGTAACTGAGATCATGAAACTGTTACTCCCGGAACTGAGCAATTTTATTGCATGGAAATGTATAAGATGTCGAAACATGAGTATGATGTAACTTTTCAGTTGGGTAACACGGACGGAATGAAGCTGTTATTCATTGTATACATAACTGTAGCGTGTTGCTGCCTTCATTTCCCTAGATTTTCCAGTTCACAACACGTTATACGTTATGGATCTTCTGGACAGTCAGTGTGCGCTTATGTGTCTTCTACGCTTCAAAGCTCTTGCATTGCTCAACACTCAACGTATGCAGTTCAGTGTTACTGTAAACAGTGTTTTTCGACCTTTTTTGTACCGCGACCCATTATAGCAACCCAATGTAACCCAACGACCCCCATCTGAAACTCGAATAAAGCGATTGTAATACAGCTGTGTACATAAAATATTTACTCACGACCCCTCCAAAAAAGCTTCACGACCCCTCTGTGGGCTCGACCTCCGGTTTGAAAACCACTGCTGTAAATAGAGTACGAATACAGCCTAGCCCGATGCTACGTTCATTCAACTATTGTGCGAACTGCACATGAACATTCGCAAAACTTCCAAATTTCTCTAAAACTTTTTCCAGGTGTTTGGAAGCCTTCGGAAGATTTCTCCCGCAGTTAGCTTCCGCTTAAGGTCCAAAGCGTAGCCACTTCTTTGACCACCAGGTCAAAACCGTTGCTGTGCGTGTAGGCGAGTAACCGCGATTAACTGTAACTTCTTGGTGGTTTTGATGGACGTGAAGCGCAACGTTGAGTGAGACAAAAGTTTGAGTTTGGAAACAGGATCGTCGGTGAGGCTGGTCGCGGGTACTTGTGCTGGGACAGCCTTGATTCAAAGAAATTTTGTATGTTTTCAGATCGCTCGACGCGACAAAACGATCAAACAGCTTGAAGGCGATAAGGAATCGGCCGAGCGAGGACATAAAGAGCTGAAAGAAGAGCACGGNAAATTACAGGCTCGTATGCAGGTTGGTTTGCCTGTTGAGCTTGTTCTCAGCATGTTGTTTCTCACTGAGAAGAACTTNTAAGAANTTCACAAATGCATGTGAGTGTGTGGGCAATGCTGCTGCAGACACTCGAATCGCTTTTACTGTCGTGAAGTACATAAACGATATGATGTGCTGAAGCGCAAATGGCACAGTGAAAAACATCAATCAATGTCCACCACTGACAGTTTAGTGACGGGTCTTCCTCGGGCGAGTCTGCTCTCGACATGCAGTGACATTTACATCCTCACTACCCCCAATGCTGGGCTCTGGGGATAAACGGTGGAAAAATGTGTCCGAACGGGTGAGCGACTGGGCGTGACGCTGGGCGATAAACAAAGAGGGACTACGGTGAGCGACAACACTGAAAAATAAAATCTGGTTCAGAAAACTGCTCGGTTTAAGTCAGTTGTTGTCAAGCGCTTTTTCATGGTGGACCCTATTCACTGACCCCAGAACAGCTGCGGACGCCATCGTATTGTCAGCAGTTTTCAAGTTATTCAGAATGCGATTTGGTCACTGGTTATTGAGGTATTTGAGGTATGCTGTATCAGATGATCATAGAGCGCAGCACCTCACCTGAAACTGCAAACTGCAAAAATGTATTTTGCTTGTGCGCAGAAAAGACCTTCATATGTTGTATAAATTGTACTGTTGTTTTATGTTACTATTGTTTGACACTAATTTAAACATTGAAATAGTTGTTTAAATTCAGCAAACGCTACACTAAACTGGAAGAAAAATACTTAACACAAATGCATGAAGTACCACTTTTATTTTGACTGACGAATTATTAGCTTGATGCTTTAACTAAACTGACACCAACATTGAAACGAAACATTTAACTAGATTGAAAGAAGTTTGTGCTGCTGACTGGCAGGTTGCATTCATCAACAGCTTGGAAAAGTAGGTTTGGAAATATAGTATTCCCCACATAAAATGTTGACGTAAGGATGAAGGTGCTGAAAGACTGTATCAGTTCCCGCCAAGCCAGTGTATCAGATACAATATCTGGCCAGCGAGTGTTGAATAATGATATACGGCACAACAAAAATCATATACAATGCAACATTAAACTTGAAATTTAAAGTTCCCGCCAACTCCCATACAACGCTTAGGTTAGGGCATGGTGACGTACATTTTTCACGCGTTATGTCTTCAGGCTCATCAGATCACCTCCCAGAGCGAGCAGGAGGTGCTGAGCAGTGAAGTCGCCCGGAAGGAGGAAGCGATCAACCGGTACAAGCTCAAGTTCATGGGCTTGGAAGACAAGGCCGAACAATACGCAAACAAGGTGAGCTCGACCGATTTTCGTTTCGCTGGTGAATATGACAAGGTTCAATCGTGGGTGTGCTCGTTCACTGTTTTTAAGCTGCTGCAGTATCGAGGGGGAAAGTCTGTTCGTGTCATGGACCCCTGGATATAGGGGGTGCTGCTAGTAGGGGCTGCGGGGCTATGCGAGTGGAAATGATCACAGGTGAAAGATCGAACGAAATGGTGTGCTCGGATAAGACGGACAAATACTAGTAGTTGTGGTTGGCAATTTGCTTGTGAAGCGATGCTTACTCGAAGCCAAACGTATTTACAGTACCTGCTAGCAGGACAGGACCTTCCTGTCCTTTACGGCTGTAATGTGACGGCGTGCTGAAGCTTCGATTGTGCAGCCTATGACAAGCCAGTGTCTTTGGAGTTCCTGTAAACCTATTGCCTGGCGGTCATTGTTGGATCTCCCATGCGGTTGAATATCGTAAAGCGGCACCACAAGGGTGGGGCTAAAAGCATGGAATTTCGTCGTATTAAAAATACGTTGTCCGAGTTCTTCGCAATTCACATACCCCCTTTCTCAAGGGTATTTTTTGTTGTTCGATCGCATGAAATGCGACAGATTTATTTATTGACAATTGGCGATAGGCCGAAGCCTAGATGACACCTCTTTTCTAGTTGGTTCCCGCAGATCTTTCCGCACACCATACAAATTACTATGTGTTGGTAACACCCGGCAGAAATTCGAACTCCCGACCTACCAGCGCTGAAGCGGTATCACTAAGCCAAGTCTGGCTGAAAGTCTTCAGTCTGTCACCAGCTCAACGCATTGAGCTTTTCGGAAGTCTTCAGAAGTAGTGCCTACGTTAACCAACCTCGAAGTAGACTTTCTTAATTGCATACACTTGATACGAGGTTCGGTAATCTGAAAAGGTTGGAAAACATTGCGCTAGATTTACATGTTGTCTTCCCAGTCGAAGATTCAGTTGCTACAATTTGTTTCTCATGTTGTCTTCCCAGTTTACATGTTGTCTTCCCAGTCGAAGATCTTTTTTATTTTTTTCAGTTGCTACAATTTGTTTTGTTTCTCGCTACGCCTAGTTGGAGATACTGTGGATAAAATGCCGTTTTTTCGGGCTCACTGAGCCGACAAGGAGTTCCTCCATTAGCGAGCGGCAAGGTTTGCACGATAAGATCGTGGGTTATATTAGAAGCAGCGACAGGAATCCTCCTCCTCGCTGACGAGTCACCTTCCGCAATATCGTGGTTGCGCTGCGGTCGGGAAAATTAACTACGGCTCACATCTGTTCTCGACCTGGCAATTTTACTCTGTCCTTTTCTTTTTCAGATCGAAAACCTTGAGAAGTTAAACAAGCAGCTACAACAGCAAAACTCAACCGCGTTGCGTGAGATCGAGGCCAGGGACGACACGATCCGACAACTGCAGAACCGCTTGGCTGACGTTCAAAAGCTCCATGCTGATGCGCTTGAAGAAGTAGGTAGCGAGTGCCGCTGGTACTGCGCCGTGCTAAATTCAAGCCTGGCAGCCGTTAGCAGTAAAACATCTACGAATCATGTGAAATGCGGTACACTTCGTCACTCCATCGTCGTCTGCTCGCGCAAAATCTTGATTGGTGTTTCATACCTTCTCTGGCTGCATGCATGCGTCGCACGAAATTCCAAACTTAGTTTTTCCGGGTGCGTTTAGACGTTGAGGTTACTTTTTATCGTATTCGTCAAATACTGTCCGTCACTGTGGTCTGTGATTGCGACATATGGTGGAGGGAGGTCGTGTGTATATCAGATGCTTCGTAAATATGGGCAAGCAAGAAAAATTAAGTTTTTGAATCACATGTCTGTGGTTAAAATTTTTTTCATTTGAAAGGCTTCTTTAAAGTGGTCCAGCAGTATCGGATCTTTCAAAGTTTAAAAATCGCTCCTCATTTCATTCTTTTTCCTCTGCTGAAAAGGTCCGTCAGCGAATTGTACGGTTTTTCTTCTTTAAACTTGCTATTGCAGAGCGTTGCCAAATGTCCCAAGTCCGTTCACTGTATTGTATTGCAGGTTAATCACCAGAAAGACGTGGTCGACCATTTGAAAAAAGATTCGAATCGCTTCCACGACGAGATTCAAAACGCCGAACAGACCATCAAAGCGCGCGACGACCACATCGAAATGATGAAAGACGATATACGTGAGTGGATTTGCCGTTTTTTGGGCGTTTTTCCATTTCATTTCCCCAGTGCTTGTGTGAGGAATGCTGATTCTTGCCAGACGCTCTCAGTCTTTCGCGTGATTGGTTCGATTATGCTCAGTCGAAAACTGGTTCGGACCGGCAGCAGCAGGTTTGCGTAGTTTTGCTGCTGATTCACTGAAGTGCCAGGTAAAAATCTTACGCAGTACGCGAGAATCTTTTTGCGGGACTGTAGTATGCATCTAAAGAACGGAAGGGAAATGTTGTCAAGAACGAAAGAATGCCCATATACTGTCGTTTAGAAACACTTGCAAGCCGTGACGAGGAGCATATTTGAGTTGCGCTTACTATTGAACATCCTTAAATCTTTCCCATTTAACAAAGTGCAAAGTTATATCGCCGCTCCCTGTTACCAGTCCCACTTTGCGGCTGTGATTTGTGCGAAGTTTCAGCGACGGAAATTCGTTGAAACGGATGTTGAAGCGGAAGTGTTTCTGAAACCTTGCCCGCGAGGCGCACGTGATCACGTGATCGCTCGCCGTTGTAATGTTGGCGCGCTTGTTACCAGGCGCTCTACAGAATCAACAAAAGGAACTGCTCAGGAGATTGTCAAGCCGCGACGACATGCTCCACAAAGTCACGATCGAAGCCACCAAGCTGAAAGAGAAATACCGACTTGCCAGTTCCCAGGTACATGCTGCTGCATCTCGTTCGCATCGCTGTTTGTGGATTCCCCGACATTCAGTCCTGGAGAGCGATCATCCTCGCAGAAACATTTGGTCCTGCAGGAAATCATCCTCACTTTTAACCAGTCTATTCGCAAAGGGGTTGGCCGTATTTTGTCACCTCAAACGCACGCTCAAAACCCAATTTGACCAGACGGCCTGTGAGATTATTTTAAAGACTTTGGTTTGTTTCCTGCGCACAAAATTCTGTTTTTAAGCCCCAACCAGCCTGAAAGACCCTCTAATTGGCTGTTGACAGGTTTGGCTCTAAATCTAACCTTATTTCCCGCTTTTAGAGAGCACAGCGCTCCACGACGATACACCCCCCAGTGTTGCAAGTCAAGCAGGGTCACACCTCTATTGCAGGTCACTCTTTTGATCCAAGATGCTCAAAAATGTTGCCATGATGTCCAATTTCCTTAGCATGAAGTGATTCGCTAGCAAAAAAATATTTTTCATCAGTGCGTCACTCTCTAGCAAAAAAAATTTTTCATCAGTGCGTTGCAATTTTATTCCTATAAATATTATTATAATAAATAACTGTATCATAAAAAAATCAGCACCAAATGTATTTGGGGCAACCTTTCAATCTCATGGAGTCGTACATTCGCTGAAAAGCTGGAAAGTGCGACTTGTCGGCTGGTGACACTGTCATTTGTCATTTGCCACTTGAGACCAAAGCGCTGAGTTTAAAATGTTCGCTTTTGGTGAAACGCAGAGTGGCCAAAACAGCGAAACGATTCGGATGTTGGAGGACGAACTGGCCAAGACCCGCGTTGACCTGAGTGAGACGAACCGCGTCAGCGACGAGGAGGTAGTTTGTGCTGCTGTTCTAGCGCGAGCCTATGGGGCGCCGTTCGTAAAAATATTATATCTGACAGATTTAGCACAAAAACTGCTATCTCTGCGCATATTTAGCTATCTCTGCGCAGAGATGGCTATATCTACGCGCATTTAGCTATCTCTGCATAGAGATAGCTATCTCTGCGCGCATTTAGTTATCTCTACGCAGAGATAGCTATCTCTTGCGTGCATTTAGCTGTCTCTGCGCGCATTTAGCTATCTCTGC
>JGI24022J15233_10008618_pt1 | contig 11408 bp, 10 predicted proteins | sample Ectturendosymbi2_FD_15233 | JGI IMG/M metagenome (IMG submission 15233)
GCGCTGCCGCTTCCTCGGCGCGTCAATTTGCGTTCAGGGATCGCGCAACGCGGCATAAAGGCAAGTGTGGCCGCTCGCTCAGCGCCAGGTGACCGACACAGGTTCCGCCCACGATTGGCTGCCGCGCCGGCAACGAACATGAATAACGGCCGGAAGCAATCAGAAGCGAACGTCGGAGTAGACTGGTTTGCATGTAATGAGGTCGCGCAGCCAGCAAATAACGACGACAACCTCGTGTAGACCTCCACTGATAAGCTGCCTTGAAACTAATCGGCAACATTTTCAGATGAAACAGACCTAAGACCTGTGTTGTTTGTCGTGACAATCGTAGCCAGACGGTCAGTTTTTTGATTGGTGGGGAACATGGCATGAGAGGCACTGACGCTGGAGGATAAGCAATTTAACGAACACTTGCACGCGGCACGTGTAAGTTTCAGTCTTTGTACACGCAAGGTAAGTCAATGAAGCATTTAAACGTAACCGAAACTTGGTCTTTTTACAACTATGGTATTTGAAGCAACCAATAGTTTGCAACATCAACCGACTGCGAAATTGAAATCAAGACAACGTTATGAAGTCTATGCAGTGTTAGCCAATGCATGGCCAACGTAATTGCGAGGCGACCACCACGTTTACTGTTAAGTCCATTAAGTTACAGGAAGCTCTATTCGTGCCGCACATTCCTTTACGAACTATAAATTTTGTTTGCGAATTCGACAATCCCGTATTTTTACTTGGCCACAGCGGTAGCAAACGTGTTTACGTCAGGCAAGCTTCTGCTGGCGCATTGGTCGCTGGGCAGGTTGCGCCAGAATTAGAGCAGTTTTGACAGCGGTGACGTGTGATTGTGGTGAGGGCATTGCATCATGTTTTTTTAACACCTGAGGCAGAGGGACACGCGATAACTTCTTTACTGGTCAAACTGACGAAGCTTTGGCGGGATAACGTCTTTGATCAACGCTGAACAGTTTTTTTTCACACCGTTTCAGGAGGACTGCGCAGGCAACCAAACAATGTCGGGCGTTGAATGTAGGAAGTATGTTTCAGGAAAAGCGGACATGTTCCGACGTACCGTAAAAATGGTTTGTGTGCGTTGGCGCTTCATTTACATCTGCAAGCTGTCAGTGTTTCAAAATGCGGAGGCCTAACCATTCAGAGTCGGTCCTGCCACGGGTCCATTTCCGACCGACACTCATCATGAAGCACGATGGCACGCACAAAGCATTACGCCATTCGCTTTACACGTTCAGAAGAAAGGACACGTTAATGGTCAAGTTTACAANAAAATGATCAAACAGTTACAAACGGAAACCTCAAAGTGTTGGAATATTTGCGACAAGCCGNAGTTTATNACATCNCAAGTGCAGAAATACGGTAANAGAGACCATCTAGCCTTGCGGAAAATTAGCTTACAGTCAAGCACCTCAAAGTACGAGTTTTGACAGCTATCGCTTCTTCTGAAAATAGATAAAAAAAGATCTTCTGGTAACCATGACGTTATCGCTGAACAATAGAACGAGATGGGAGTGGGTGTCGAAATAAATAAATGAAGCACCTGCTCGTACGAGAAAATCAGTTACAGTCTTTACTGATTGGGAATTGCCCGGTGTGTAAATGAACAACACAGTTAACCAGCGCAACTCACCCCGTGTTTAGCGGTTTTCATGGCGTGAGCAGCCTTTTTCCTTGTATCATAATGCGTCAATATGTCTATCAGCCCCATGAAGTAGATTTCTGCTTTGGGAGCTCCTGCCAAAAAAACGAAGTTGTCCGGTAGTAAAACAAAGCGCAAAGCTGCTGAAGAATCTATGCAAGCAAAGTAAAATTGAAGAAACGCAGCTTGAAACTCTGCAGTTGTAGATGCTACAGCCTTTACAGGAGCCATGGCTCCTTCAATTTCATTTTCTTTTCTTGCATACAAACAGTCAATGCTAACACCCACCAGGTCCACTTCTTACGGCGTAAAAGCATTCGATCAGGTCTTCCTCCCCACTGTACGAGTTCCGCTGAATCTCAATCATGTTTTCTCTGGGCGATTCAGGGGGGGTGATTGAGTTACCTGGAACGACATTTTCTACACGGTACTTGTCGGTACACTTTTAAAGTGCTGTATGTCCGACTCGCGTATTACAAATCACCTGCAAAACTGGGCTTTGGCAAAGATTAAATGCAAAATCGGCACGACGTGCACTACCAGTAATGGAGCAAATACTGGCAGAAAAAAATTTGGGTACGGGTTCCTGTCTTCGTGAACAACAATTTTTCCAAAAGAGAGGTTGGCATGAATGATNAGGCTTGTACACAAGACAGTCTATGCACACAGTGATTGCCTTGCTTTGGTATGTAATTGCAATGGGTTCCGAATTAGGNGTTTTCAAAACATCGCCATTTATGCGATGCATATAAATGTAAACTTCATACAAACATGTTGAAGAAACGACTGACTTCGCAAATGCTAAATTGCAAGTTTAAGAAACTTACGGTCGGTGTGGCATGCAACTGTCTTTCCTTTTGTTCGACGTAAGAACATAAGGCCTGAAATGCATTTCTTGCAAACGACAAGCGGTCGCCTTGTGAAGTGATTAAGCACGAGTGCTTGGAGCGCAATGCGAGTTTACGAGAGTTAATCACACAGTAAGGGAACAAAAAAACTTCAGCAAGTGGAAGCAACCCCAAGCACCAGCATCATCACTTTATATATCTGGTAGGTCGAGATTGCTTCTTTCAAGAAATGTTGCACGTAATCCTCCGTCGCGCAAAAATATTCAAAATAATTGTATAACTACCAGCATTGCGATTTTCCTATCTGCAGGTGATACCTGTTTCTTCTTCGGCTGGACTACATTCCAAGTAGCCATTCCCATCTCCGTCCTCCATACCGAATTCGTCGTGGTATTTATCCGGTCTTTCGCAGTCATGTATACCAACCAATAAACTGTAGTCCATCAACTTCAAAGATGCCATGAACTGCGAAAAAAATTCGACCCGCAGGTTTAAACAATCGCTGGTTTACATTTAACACCCGACCGTTCCCAAGTATTGACATACCCGAAGTTTGACTGCACAACACTGCGTGCTGTTCAAAGCGAAAAGTCAACCGCTGACGTTTCACGTTCGGCAACAACAACGCGTAAACATCGAAGTCATCAACAACAACAAAAAGGCAACCTGGCCGCTATTTGCGGAGTCTGTACAGAAACCCTGCAACACTCCTGTGCTTGAACAACAAAGTTGCATTGCTTCGGACGGACAACATCCACGTCGACGTGCTACCTGCTCAGCGAGGGATAGTAGCGCAGTGGCGAGCACGCATGCGGTGCAAGGGACGGATGGCCACGCGCACGAGAGGGCGTGCCAGCAGTCAGTTTCACCCCAACTTCCGTTATTGCAAGCAGTGCAAACACGTCGCAAAATCACATGATGCTGGCTACGACATGCAGCCCGTGCACTCTTGCGAGCGCAACCGCATTGCAGACGCAATGCGTTTTGCACGACTGGCCAATACACATTTGCAAAACACAAAACGTAGCTTGACTTTCGATCAGTAGCCGTTGGAAAAGCGCACTCAATGTCGCTATGCACGGTTACTTGCTAATTGGGATAATCTCCGCAACTTTTTCGACTGTCTTGCAAGCGTCATTTTGGATAATGAGGTAAATTTTGTAGATAAATCTGTTTTTTGGGCAATAGACCAAAATGTTTTTGAAAAGACCGAAAAACGTTAAGTCATTTCGATCAGAATGTCTGAAAATATAGGCTAATGAACACTGTTGCGAGTTTTGATACAACTGCAAGACAAATGACCGAAATGTCTTAGCGAAAAAAACTCAGAGGAAAACAAACATGCCATGGTTGATTCTGCTTATGCTGTCACGACCCTATGCCTATAAGGTATTTTCCCATTCCCGCGCTCGTGTCTGATCGCTTCGGGTCGAACCATGATTGAGTAGTGCTTGCCACGTGAGGTCTATTTTTAAATTATGAATCGGAGTGATTACTTTTAGGACAGGGCGTGTCTATTTTTTAATCACATGCACGCTGAGAACCCGATAAACACCGTTATGAGGACAAACGCATCTTGAAACCGAAGGGAAGGGTCAGAGAAAACAGCTTTAAGAACTCACGAAAGGGTGGAATGTGCACACTGCTTTACATGCCTCAGCACAGGACCTGAAATGGTGCTGAACAATAACTGAACATCAGCTGACATTGACAAGCAGGCGTGGTGGACGCGTCGCGTGGGAAATCTGGACTCAGAATTATTTTCATGTAAAGTCATAATTTCCTGGTGAAAAACATGAAGGATGGCAACAGCGAAGTTAATCTGACTGCAAAAAAGCCAGGGACAGTGATAAAGACATGGAGGAAACTTTTAAAAGATATCACTTGGCACTTGGAGATGCACCATTCATGCAAATGTAACAGTGAATCTGTACCTCAATATCTCTTTTGAGTATCGACAAGAAGGAATCTCGTTCTGCTAAAGCAAGGTGGATCTTGACGTTGTCTTTGACAAAGTCGTTGTCCTTGAACGTTGGGAAGACCTTCTTTTTCTCTTTGTCGCTCGCCTCCCTCTGCACAGTCGAACCCTGCGGTGCGAAACAGGCTGTGCGATGCAACTGCTTGCGGTAAACAAAAGAACTATTGCTAACGTCCAACGGTTTAGGATTGTAATTATGTGCTTTGGGTGAGAAACATTCGCAATATGCTTCGGCTTCGGTCTGGCACTGCATCAAACGCAGGAGCAATTACAGTAATGGAACACATAGGGTTTTAATCACGTTGATGAAGCAAATGCGTGATGACGATTCATGCCCAGCATCGGCTTGTAAGTAGTTTCATCAAACGATTCTACTGACCAATTACCGCGTGGCTTAAGCCCTGGCACTGTTTGACGAGGCTAAAAATAAGGCTAGATGTAAGTCAATTCAATGATTGCGGAAGCTTGCACGAAACAATGCTTGCAACGAACTGCTGCCATTTCTGACACTCATGGAAGCTTACGTCACAGAAGCGATCACTTGTAGGGCAGCAAGAATTAATACCTGACGCAATTGTGTGTTGACACCCTTGAAACACGAGGGTCCGCCACTCAATTCATGATGTAAGGCAACGCTACTCTACCGGTGGGCCACGAAACAGGGCATGATGGTACAGTGCAAAAACTGAATACTTTTATCAACGCGTATTGAGTATTACTGAGCAGCATTAAAAGCTTGAAGAGCAGGCTGATGCTGTCTCGGCACGATCCGGGAACAAGCACTGGTAAAAAATATTACAAAACAGCCTGTGGCCCGGATTCCTTTTACACATTATTTTGTCTTTTTCGGTGACTTAGACCAGGGGCTCCAAACTACAGCCCACGAAGGCATTTCATCCGGCCGCACAAACATTTCATCAACAATGAAAAAATAAGATATTTACGAAACATTTGCTGATTTCGTAGAATGTAACATATCCCGAAACAATCACGCTATGTGAAATGTCCGGCCCTCGAACTGTTGTGTAGCAGCTTATGTGGCCATCTGGCAAAAAATTTTGGAGACCCCTGACATAGACTATTCGTGGGTAGCGAGCCGACTACTGTTTACATATAAACGCAAGCAGCGACGGGAAATTAAGAATAAGCGATTCCTGAAATATTCGATCCCAAAATGCCAATTTAAAACGTATAGTAGGATCCGGTTATTATCTTTCACACACAAGGGCATTAGTAATGAATCGGTGCGTGTGTGCGTCACGTGCAATTAATTGTTACATGATTGTTACGTTTGTTTTACCCATAACTGTTAAGATACGATGCAAGCGAGTTAGTGAGTGAGTGAAGAAAAACGAAAAAAGGCCAATAAATGCCGTGTTGCCATCTTCATGCTGGTTTTGCCGCATTGCTGTAAGCCATAAAATTCAGAATAGGATATAGGATTCCGTATTCTGGGTTGACTTCGCTCGTCCGGAATACTAATTATTTTGAATTATCCGACCCTTTTTAGTTAGACACCTAACGGACTCACAATCAGGAATAACTTCCTTTCCCAGTCGCTTCCCGGCAATTTAAACCGCGTTATCAAACATCATTAGATAGGAGAAGATACAATAATTTTCCAAGTGACAACGACTGGGGAAGGAAATTAGGGAAGCGTTCTACTGTACTTTCAAAACAAGTGTTACTTCAGACCGCGAGTTTTGCTCCTCCGTTAGTATAAGCAAACAAAAAAGGATGTTAACAAGTTTTCTCTATTTCAGTGTCAAAATGCCAGCACACCGAGATATGCATGGGGTTAGGGGTAGTTGACGATCGCAATAACCTGGACACACACAACGGTTCCTTCTCGATATCAGGCACGAAACCAGCACCTTACCTTCAGATCGTATTTCTTGTGCGCTTTGAGAGCAGAGCTGAACACGTTCCTCATGACAATCAAATAGTGTTCGGCGCTGCCGAGAGTGAGACGGTACATTCCGAGATAGTGAGGCAGCAATGTTTTACTCTCATTCTCCACTACGTACTGCAAGAGAGCGCATAATATTTTACATTACACGTTAAAACTCTATCTGAAACAAAGCAAACGTACACGCAACGATTTTATGCAAAAGCAAAAGCAAAGACGCGGATTTTTGCATACTTAAAGGCTGGACTTAGTTTGCTTCGTTGCTGTTTATGGTGATTGAACGAATCGTATTTTGCAACTTATCTTCTCTTCGGTAAACTAATCCGCCGGCAACACATTCTTGCATCTTGTACCACACACAATTCCTGAGCAGCGTGGATGCGATATGTGAACGGGATTAATTAGCCTATAGATCCGGGATTCTTGAGCTCGGGTGCGTGAATTTGATTTAAGGGGTCTGTGAATGTGATAAAGGGTTAATAGGCTTCGCACTGTCATTTTGAAAAGGTTAACAGGCTTTGCAGACACTTCCACAACCGCTGTACTATGACGACTAAAACCTAATTTCGAATATTTATCGCAACATTTCTTCTTGAGGGGTTTGTAACTTTTGTTAGGATGTATTAGGGGTCCGTGACCCACAAATGTTTTAAGAAACGCTGCTATAGATGAATATGAAACGAGTTCGTTTGTTTTTGCAGAACTGGTGATCGGGCGATATTTGCGGTAGATCCTGAAGAAGTTTAAATGCAACAGACTTCGCGAACACCAGCAAACATAAAAATTCGTTTCAGTAAGACGGCCTTCCAAACTCTATAAAATTTTTTTTATGAAATGAACGCCGTAAGCGCTGCTTGTGCGAAGATGAGTAAAAGTAAAGCAATTTTTGTCGCACGAGGCAAGTTTCTTGACGATTCTTGTCAGAAGTTGGTGTGAGTGTTAAGGCACACACCACACTCATGAGATTCAAGTGTTTAATTGTGTTTTTTGGATGCAGGTACGGAATACAGTTTAACTGAATTTCTTTCACAATGGCAGCCACGTTAGAAGTCCATCTTAAATGAAGAAAAGTAATCGAATTCTTTGTTGTTGAAGGAGGAACTCCGGCCAACATTCACAAGAGATTGAGAAGTGTTTACAAGATGAAACGCTACTTCGGAAGAGTTTTAACTGGTGACTAAATTTCGATGCATCATTAAGAACCAGAATCCAAAGACCTGTCAATGCAATGCCAAAACAGTTTTGGTCACATAGATGCACAAACCACTGTCACAAATGGCCACTGTCATATGGGATGCCAAAGGACTTATTCCAGCTGATTTTGTAGCATGAGATGAAACAATCAACTCCAAAGCATACATCAAGACCATTCATAAACCTAGAGGTAGAATCAGACGAGTAAGACTCCACTGGGAGATCGGTAAATTCTTTTTAAACATGACAATGCCCGACCACCAACAAGTATCAGAACAAGGGAAGAAATCACTCTTTTTGGGTGGAAAACTCTGCCACATCCTTCGTACTCACCTGATTTAACACCATCAGACTCCTATCTCTTTGGTGTAATAAAGGAGGCATTGAGAAGTAAACATTATGACAATGATGACAAAGTGAAAGCTGCTGTCAAGAACTGGCTAAGCAATCATCTGAGTCTTACAAAGCTGGAATACATGACCTTATTGGAAGATAGGGAACAGCTATTGCATGAGGTGGTGAGTACATTGAGAAGTAGTGATGCGTTCCTCGGATGTACAGGTTCATTTTGACGAATTATTTGTTTCGTGGCGTTTTCTATTTTTAATGTAATAAAAAAATGCGTTTTACAGCAAAAAACACGCTTCACCACGAGGTTTTTTCCCACGTTCATCTGGTCTCGAACTACGTAGATCAGAGATTTTTGACAAGATTTGTTACATTTCCTGGGATGGTTTAAATTTCACATAACTTCATATTGCTGTGAGTGGTCAGCCAGTGGTAGAGCGCGCGTTCACATAAAAGCTAATTGTTTTCTTAAAAATCAATATGGCCAATTTTTGATGAAAGCTTCGTCAGGGATAAGTAGCTGTGCTGTCGCGAAATCTGGGGAAATAGTGGTAGTTGAAGGTATTGTGATGTACTTGAAACGCAGATATCCGATAATCTTAAGGAATTAACTCATTGGCACTGCTGTGCATTCAGGAAAACGTCTTTCACCGTGGAAGCTGTTGCAAATTTCAGGAATTCGGATTTGTATGTCATGGAAAGGTTGGTTTTCAATTAAGCGAGAGCGCTGAGGACTGGCTCTGTGTTCAGTTGTTTCTCATTACAAACTGTCGCGCTGCCACTTGTCACATGCTTGCGCTACACCTAATCTTGGAGCTTTTTTCAACGCGACAGCCATGATAGAGCGCATTTTCAAATATTGTGCAACCGGTGCAATCTAACCTGTTCGTTGTACCTAACCAGCAATTTTCATCTCGCAACAGCCTCAACATGAGAGAGCGCTATCGATATTACTAATCGGAGGCGATCAGCTGCCAGCGCGAGCACAAGTGACGATCGTGTCGAAACGTCATAATGCCTCCAGCAAAAACGTAACATTGGTAGTAACTTGTGCTGGACTTTGCGTCGGTGTAACTGCTTGATGAAGGCAAAAGTTTTAGTAAAAACAGAATAAACTGCTTTTCAGCAAGAGAATACTAGAAAAAACAAATTTCCTCTCGACACCCTTACTTTTTTTCAATAGAATTATTTCGACCGATGTAAACTCAGTACAGCCAACTTAACGCGTAGTAGTCTTAATCTGCAATTATAATGCGAAACTATCGACAACTATCAATACGAAACTATCGACACGCGATTGACGAAACGTAACTTTTGGTTTCAGAAACCTGTGCCGAAGCAAAATATTCGACAATTAAGCGAGGGTTACATTACATTCTAAAAATAACTCGAGTCACTCAGTTTGGTTATAAATTTCTTCTGCCCAACAATTTAGTTTGCTCGTTTCGTTCATTTATTATTTATTAAAGGCAAATTAATAATTCACTACTTTTGGCTGCTTTAGTCAATCAATAAATCAACCTAGGCTTCCAACACACAAAGGTACCACATACCCATACGAGCCTATTACGGGTTCTCTTTTCAAATGTCAGATGAAATCAAACAAACTACTTTCACTCAAGGTGTTTTCTTCTGCACTGTTTTGCTGGAATATCTGACAAACGAATATGAGAGTATGTTGCATTCAAGGTAAGCCGATGGGTGTGGGAAACGCTTTACCACACGATTGCACAAAACATTGCAGCAACAATTCAATCTTGATGATCTGAAATGGTATTTCTAGAACATTTACAGTGAATGGGTTTACAAACACAATTATCTTCCCAGCCCTTTATGTGGTAAGCTACTGTGCTGCTATGAACCTTATGATCAGTAAAAGATAAGCAAATCTAAAAGCAGCAGATGATGGTTTTAACTTTGTGGAAACACGTTTTAAGTCCTAAATATCAGAGTCGATGCATGCGCAACAAGTTTTCAGGTCTATTATNAAAGAGAATCGGCACAGTCGCTACTACACGATACATGCATTTTAGAGTGCTGCCGAGACCGTTTTTAAAAGATCCACAACTTACGTTTCGGGTACTTAAAATGTCTTCGACACAAGAAGACACGTGTACGGTTGGGCTTTTAGGAATATTTTCTTAGCCATCCAATCACACAACATATCTCTAGGATAAAAGAAAATCGACAGTTTGTTTTTGTCTGTTTTCAGAGTAAGCAACGTAGAAACTAAAGAGTATCTCACCGCTTGTACAAGATATTAGATCTTGTCTTTCACGGTCAGCTTGATGCGATAAAGTATAGCGTGGGCTCTGCAGTTTGAAAATTCACAAACACCCGCTGCAAGCCATGCGCTTTGCTAGATCATACCTTGTGGTAATGAGGCAAGAGGTCGTGCATCTCCGCTATATCTTCGCTGCTCAAGGTTTTGATGACGTAGCGGTGGTCGAATGAATGAAGAAATCTTGCTGCCGACCGTCCACGATCTTCGACTCGGATCGGTTGGCACACGCACAGGGAGTTCTGCGAAGGGCAAAGTGAACTTTTGACCGTGGAGCATTGAAACACGGAGCGAGACCTTGCGCACGCGCAAGGGCACCATTTGTCAACAGCTGTTGAACATTTATACTGGCATTAAAAACTATAGATTAGTATTCGGGTTTTTCTTATTTTTTTAGTGGACATTTTCTCCTTGCGCTCGCGGTATCCAAAGCACCTGAACAGCATAACAGTGTCTGCGACTCTTCGCACAATGGGACTCCTGCATAATTTTTTTGCAAATCTGCGGCACACGTGGGTAATGACCTTGCCAAGCTTCTGCAATGTTTTTACAGAATCACGATAGTGGAAACAAGCATCGTCCGGGATGCGTTGTCTACGGAGCATATAAAAACTAGAGATCGACCGATATTTGGGTTTTACCAATATATCGGTATCGGCCAAAACGGCCGATATTATCGGCCTCAATAGGAGTTGACAAAACGCTGTTATATTCCTCACGCATCCAGACAACATGCGCAAGAAAGCACAACAAAGCAAGTCAAGTCAGTTATCTTACAACAACGCTAGAAGGTGCGGTTTCATAAACAAACAGACAAGATTAACCGTGGAGCGTGCGGAAACAAAAGTGTCATCGGGAAGTTTCGCAGTGCTTGAAGCTACCAGGTGCAGGTGTTGTGTACGAATAAACTCCCGTTATACGGAAGTTTTCGCAGCACGAAAAGTTTGGCTGGTACTTAGGTGCAGAAGTCCAACCGATGCCTAGTTTAGCGCAGATTAATTTAAAAAAGCTTGCATGAAAAATGAATTGCGTTATGTTAAGCAACATTTATGGCGTTATGAACATGATTACAAATGCGACCACTACTCATTACTGACGCCAACTGTCGCTATGAAGCAGTTGCAAGTAACATCTTAAAAGGATTCTACTTTTCTTAACTTGATGTATTAGGCTATAAGCGCGCTGGTTTATACTGT
>JGI24022J15233_10008622_pt1 | contig 11406 bp, 7 predicted proteins | sample Ectturendosymbi2_FD_15233 | JGI IMG/M metagenome (IMG submission 15233)
AAGATGTTATATTTCCACGCGGTACGCGGCGCTGACGCGGGGACAAAAATTAATAACCCTCGCGGCGCGGTTCGGACGCGGCAAAATATTCCAAAACTGCACCGCGTACGCGCGGTGCGCGGCGCGGTTGACATCTCTAGTTTGTACCTCGTTACACTAATTTAGCTTGTTGTTGCTCATGCTCTTTTTTCAAAGATGTGGTTGTCAGTTTGTTGCATCATGCCAGCGAACAGCGGTTGCTGACCTAACTCTCAACGCTCCAGATTTTCTATTAGTGTTTTTTTTGTAGGTTTGAGTAATGCCATCCTTCAGCCGAAGAGACACCCAGCTTCTGACCACTTCTTAATTTTCTAACATTTTTTTCCTGGTTGTAAAAAGTCTTGTTTTCTTGTGCTATTCCGTTTCAGGCCATTACGTACTACAGTAACTACACCATAAACTGGTTATGTATCATTTGATTGAGTTTCTTAACCGTCAGTCAATCAGTTTATGTTGCAAATTGTCTGTGTAATGTATGCACAAGCAACTTAGCGAACGTAAGATTTTTTCTTGTTCATGAAATTTAAACCATTAGGTTAGAAAAATAGGTTATGGCATTTGGAAAATTTACAGTATCATCATCCCAAGTGCTTTATGTGTTTGTGAATTTATCTGTAAAGTTTAAGATCTCATCCGTATAACAACTGGTTTGCGTAAGTTGGAAGCTGATATCGCTTTTTTGACTGAGTTGAAAATTACCCAGGCAGTATATTGTCAAGTACATGCTTTAACAAAAGCGAATGTAATATCCAGGAATCTTACCGAGAACAGAATCCGTTTTCTTCTCACGACAACAGAAATTCATTTCAAAATCATGGAGTATATTTTGATCAGGTACGTTTTTAGTATTTTGTGTCTGTTATTCGAATCATTAAGATGTGTTGAACCCGACTAAATATGCAACGGGTGTGTTGCCCCTAGTCTTAGATGGCTGTGTTTCCAATAGCAACTTCGTTCGAGTTCGTAAACGTTATTCAGCCGAGCTGTATTAAGTGAAATGCGAAAATTAACAAACTGTAGGCAACACGTACCACCTTGGATTTGACTTGCAGAAACACGTACATCAAATGATATTGTTATTTAAACACAATCACCGACGTTGACAAGAAGCAGGAATGCCGTCTGCAGATATAGAAACTTTGAGCATGTGACCTTTGGTCCACTGAATTCTTTTCGTGGTAGTTTTCCAAAGCTTCAGTAGTGGCATTTTATTTTCGCCTGTAAACCATCATGCAATTTTTAGGGTCTCGGCAGGCTCAAGTCAGTGGAGAAAGACCAGCATCTTTCCACGGATGTAGTGAGATGGACTAGTGCTAAGGAACGCCTAAGCTCTGCTACAGCAAATAGTTTATACAGGGAAGATTTCACTGGTAAGTATTTGAGTGACCACAATGATTCCTTGATGATAATTTCATAACAACAAATGGTTGGAAGCCCTGCGTAAGATCAGCGTTATATGCGAGTTAATGTATCTGGTGTGTTAATTTCGCTCACTGCAATCTGCCATGTCGTTTTTCACCATTGTTTTAATGCCTCTTAAGTGTAAAATTAAATACTTGTTGCGTTGAAGTAATTTTAAGTTGGTCTTTTGAAAGCTCCACTCAGAAAAAAATTTTATTGACGTCTTTTTCACAAAGACCAGGTTTTTCTAAAAAAAATTTATTGACCTTTTTTTTACAAAGACCATGTTTTTATAACCACGAAAAAACGTTAGAATTCTTTTCATGACGAGGTACTGAACATTTAGTTTTGATTATCATAAAAATACTGCTACATTCTCCGCTTAGCTTCTTTACCAACGCTATGCACTTTAACATAACAAATGCATTCACAAATAACTGCGCAGCCTTTGTTTTCATGTCTCATTATTTTAGTTCCTTGAACGAAGGCTCAGTGAAATGTGATTTGGTGTTCAATCAGTTTTTCTCTGTAGCATCGCTAGAACCAGGGGTAAATCGAGAGGGGTCAAGAGGAACGCGATACCCCAAGCAGCAAGTTTTCAGGGAACACAAAATCGAAACGTCTTAACATCTTTGCTAGAGGGTTGCGGAAAACTTCGGATAAGATGGTGATGATGTTTCTTTAATAAACTGTGAGGGGATTATATTTTGAAATATATTGTAGTTCGGATATAGTGAATGACGTTTATGCTCTTCACGTGTTTTCAGAGAAAAATTGGAAGATGATAAAAATTACGGTCAAAGAAAAAGTTCTCAGAGATATATCGTAGACGTTTCGGCAAACACTGTTGCCATATCAGTACAACGCCACGTATATTAACATAATACACGCATGTTCACATAATAAATTTGGAAATGCGTTCACTGAATAAATTTGAAAAAATATGTGAATCTCAGAAAGTTTTTACATAACGTCTTTTTGTAGGCCTATACTTTACGTAAACTTTAGAGATAGGTCATGGGTACCGAGGGCAGACCAAACTGGGCGTGGGAATAATGATGGCTAAAGGGTATTCTGGTTCCTACTATAAACTATTGAAATCGTTAATTGCAGCCCCTCACTGGTTGTAGTCATCCGCCCTGATGCGGTTTTAAACACTCATTCAACAAACAAAGCACTTTTTGAAATTAATTAATATGACAAAATACCTACCATCAGTTGCCCATCGTTTTTGAATACAAGGAATGTGAATTTTGGAACTGTGTTAGTGATACATCCTGCTTCAACGTTTGGAGATGTTTGTCATTGATTTTTTCAGATAAAAGTATCGGACACATTGAGCATTTTCGACGATATTCAAAAGTTTATCCTGTGCCGTTACCTGCAGTCTATGAGCATTCGAGGACAATAACAACGTGGGCTAAAAATGATGAAATGGTACCGCGAACTTATCTGCAAACTCTTGCCAACACTCAAGTAAGAATTTTGGACTGGGTTACATTCTTTCTGTTTGGATAGAGGTGTAGCAGTCCTTTTTACTGAATTCACCATTGTTAGAATAAATCAGAGGATATTACTGCCCTAGCTGGTAAACTAACTACTCTATGCCATTCAGCTAGTATGTGAAGTAATCTGTCAAAAGCGGGGCTGTGGAACTGGGAACCCAAATTTAAGACTACGGCTCTGGCTCCGGGTCCACTCATCTAACCTGTTCTGGTTTTGACTCCAAAATGCTTTGTTCCAGAGAAATCCTGAAAACATTGTAATGTTATACCAGCATAAATGAGGTAACACGAAATGAAATGTTTGATAAGTAGGGAAACGCGTGCTAAAATGTGTGAGAAGTCCTGATCTACATACAAACGAGGACAATCATGTACTTGTACACATACGGCAATCTTGACATTCACACAGTACACATACGGCAATCTTGACATTCANACAGTACACATACGGCAATCTTGACATTCACACAGTACACATACGGCAATCTTGACATTCACACAGTACACATACGGCAATCTTGACATCCACACAGTACACATACGGCAATCTTGACATTCACACAGTACACATACGGCAATCTTGACATTCACACAGTACACATACGGCAATCTTGACATTCACACAGTACACATACGGCAATCTTGATGCCATGATTTTTTCAAATATATCGATTCATTTACACTGAATGCGTTGAAAAGTTGCGTACCATATTCACTTAAGCAGTGATAGATTGAAAAAAGTCTCTGGCAACAAAATATCTCCAAGCTGCGGCTCCAGCTCCAATCATCCAAAATTGCTTGGGCTCCGGTTGCACAACCCTGGTCAAAAGAACTGTGTTACAAAACAGGCTTTGATGTGTTACTATTCGGAACTGCCCTGTGACATAAACATCGAAATAAGTGTTTAACGATAAGCATTTCGGAGGCATATTGATTGTCTCATCTGTACAATACAACCAAACGAAACCCGCAAGTACATGAAAAGAACGGTACTAAACATGATTCTATTTGAAGAAGAGCCAATGACGCCTGCTCAGTAGGCGAAATACAGTATTTACTCCGTAAACAGCGTAGTGTCTGATTCTTTGAAGTGAACGATTCCTTTCGATAGATTCTCACGGATAATGAAGTGTTTGTGTAGTTTCCACGAAGACAGAACCGAAACCAAATAATAAACACCCCTTTTTCGTCAACTTAAACTTAAGTGTGATCAATTACTTAATTTCGCTACATGTCGTCAGGTCGAGAATAAAAATGCTTTCGTAAAAACAGCAGTTTATCGGCAATGCAGATACACGTTGTCAACAATAGCACTAGAAATATTTGACCTAAAAAGAAACGAACCGCATAGCAAAGCTGCGTTTCCAACGGCCTTTTATGTTTCAGGTAGCTTCTTAATGTGTAGAAAGACTTTTTTGGTTTTGTTTTGGTAAAAAAGAATTATCTTGCAAAAAAGCTTGAGAAGTTTATCAAATTCCGAGGGGCTTACACTTGCGTTTCTATTCTCGACTTCTTTTGTCAAATCAGTGTGATGAAACACCATAGTTTTCGCACAGTCGTCTCCGCTCCAACGCTGCTCTTGAGATAACCAATATATTTTTTACGTTGAAAATGTTTGATCAATCGTTTAAGGCAGTGTATCTCAAACTTTTTTGCTCCTTCGACCCCTTATCACTCCGACATGTCGTCATCGCCCCCACACGGTATAAAGCAAAACAAATACAAGATAAGACAATTTTACTGAAGGAAGAATTCAACACATGATATGGTCCCCAGTTCAATGTGTTGGATGTACTTGGTGGCGTTCACAAAGATTCTAAATATTAGGAGACATTTTAATAAGGTGCAATCGTAGATCACCTCATTTATGTATTGATAAGCGGTTTCTTTGCTTTGAAAGCAAGTTAGCTAGACTGTAGGGTACTGAACTGTAACAAAACGACTTACTCTCTGTCGTGCCGAAAATTTATGTACCTAAAATTACTGTGATTTTAAACAAAGAAATCATGTCACTTCGACACAAAGACGACGTTAACTCTTTATAACGATCAAAAAAATATCTGATTGTACAATGAATGAAACAGCAGTTGGAATTGAAACAGTCACGCGGAATGAATATAGTGATTCTAACAGCGGCGCTGTCTCCTGTTGGTGGTTTCAGCTGATGCCACGGGCGCAACAAGTAATCAAGGCTTGACACAACAACCCAAGCTTTATGACAAAACAATTACACTGTCAGCGAGAACGTGTCCAGAAAATATATCACAATTTCCATCAAATCCAGTGGTCCCAACCTTTTTTGATGCATTCCTCCCTTTGCTCATTTTGAAACTTTTCATTCCTCACCTATTACACAAATTCAGAAGGGTCGTTGAAAGGAATAAAACAGTTTTTTTTAAAGGAAAATGTTAGGTACCTGGTATGGCTCTGTAGGCACCCGATTTCTCTGATTCTAGGGACCCGAATCTGATCCCCAAAACAACTGTTAAAAACCTTGGATAAAACGCCATATTTACGACGGCTTAGATCGCACTTATAGGTAACGTAACTGTAAAGTGGAAATTCCTCCCCTGAACTCATGAAATTCCTCCGTGGTTGGGAAACACTGATCTATTCAAACCAGCTTTCGTTCTCAGAAACTCCAACCATGCCTTTATCGGAGTTAGGCATGACTGATACCCTGAAAGTCATCGCATCAATGGAACTTGCTACGTTACAGTAGCGCTATTAAATTTCCTGTAAACTATCCACTTGTATTACGCAAATTTGAACAAAATAACTAATCAATTATAAATGATGCTCACTTATTCTTTGCGAAACTGGAACCATAACGCAATAGTGCAGTTTGTATGTTGTAGTCGGTTGAAGCAATCGTGTTGTGAAGCTAAAAAGTTTGCAAGAAACTAAGCAGTTGATTGCTCGCATTATAGCAGCAGCGTAATGAAGTTATATAAATAATCGTTTAGCGTTTTTTGCCCCCTTGCCTTTCGACATAGCCCCACTATTGCTTACTTTGAAAAACTTTGTTTTAAGGTTTAATGCTTTGCTGCTGCCAGACTGTAACACTGGTGTAGGAGGGGGGGTGCAAGGGCACTCCCAAAACTTTTTATTTGGGTAAAATCCGGGCAAAATCTGTGAAAATTTGGGCAAAATGCATGAATACCTTCGCAAAATCGCTGTATGTGCTTTGATTTTACAAAAATGGCACCCAAAATCAAAGTGCAGACGTTTTTTTGGAAGTCATGTTTTTGTTTAGTTTTGGGCAAGTTGGGGGAAATTTGGGCAGAAATGGTGCTTGAAGTGCTTTGATTTGCAAAAAAATGCGTCCAACATCAAAAGAAATGAGGTCGTTTTTTTGAGGTCCTTTTCTTTGGAGTATTTTTCGGGCAAGTTTGGGGAAATTTGCGCAAAAATCCTTCGCCCCCCAAAAAATTTGCCTCCTACACCTATGGACTGTAATGCTATGCGCTCGGTGATGTAAACAGTCGGTTGATGCTTATCTCGGTCGTTCATATCAAAAGAGCTGTTTTGATGAAGGAACCTCACGTACCGCACAATCCCTGGAAGTACTCCTACAACGCCCACTCTTTTTCACGAACGCTGCCAAAGAAGAGACTGACGGTGCGGTGACTTCAACAACAGAACCTTGTTCTACTCAAAATTCACACCTTTTTCGATTTCTTGCATGTTTTTTTCAAGCTTGCCTTAAGCAAATCTCCCAAATTTCTCGTTTGGCTGTAGCCAGCAGTCCAGTTGCATAAAATGTGGGTTTCGATATTTGGTTTTGTCGCCAATGCCAAAACAAAACATGGCACTGGATGCAAGATTGGGTGCCACCCAAAAGTATTGTTATTGACTTCATTTCTAGTTGATCGTTGGGAATCCTGCCATTACGTGCCTGCCGCATCAGGGCTGATTTGGCAACAGCACAGGCTTATTGCTATTGCTTGTGCAGTCGTGACTTTTGCACTCAACGGTTGTTTTGATCGCACTGTGCTTTCGCGTCGTGTTTATTAGGCGACCACCAGGATTTCCTTGTGGGTACCTCCATGTGTGATCACTTGTTTTTGTGTGTGCATTTTTCATTGAGCTTTGTGCATATAGCTTATGCGCGTAGGCGATCTTAATCAACTTTCGGTACTAACTGCCTGGTTATATGCAGCAACACTACCTTACAATGCTTTCCTACTTTTTTTGCAAGCGTTTTATCACCAATTGTCCGCATTCGTAACAGTTTGCCTCTTCTCGCTTTTAGTCTTCAGCTGAAAATTACGATGGTATTGTCAGTGGATTGGTCGGCGGGGGAGTGTTTCGACAGCGTAGAAGTGAACGAGCGCTTAGTCGTCTCTTCACGCTTACATTAGTTACGAGTTGGCAGCTATTACGTCGCTACCATCTCGTGCTGTGTTGCACGGGGGACGAATCCACGGTGGAAGCCGCGATTGGATTTGCAGCAACCCATACGTCACCGCCATTTCGTCCCGGTTAAGAGTTCGGTTTTATTTCGAAATTCCTTGTTAAATGCGGAACATTGCATCGTTTTAAGCGAGATCTGGGTTTAGGTTGTTTTTGTTTTTTTTGCCCAGTGAGAATGATCTTAGCGCGTGCTCCGCTTCTCTGCTCCGCATTATCCAACCCATGACCTTCGCAACCGGAGCTTTTAGGGAATACGATTATTTCTATCTGTGATAAAAGAACATGTTTTTGACGTAAATATTCCACCTTGATCCGCAATCTCAAATCTCAGGCGGAAACCACAAAATAAAATAATTCATCATCTGGACGCTTCGCGATGCTTAGAAGTTAGACTTTTTGCTGGAATTTATTCGCGCAGCAAAAAGGGTTCATCAGTGGGTGCTTTTTGACGTGTTTGTCTTTGTAGACCTGGTTCAGCAGATTTAGGTTCTTACTGTGTCAGAACGTCACCCGAATATAGAGCGGTTGAAAGTACACTACATGTATTTCGAGTCCTCCTGTTTCCACTCTGTGCCGTTTTGCTTCAGCGGCTGGGTTCGACGCCTGCGACCTAAATACTCAAAGTAGTTTGCGCTTCTTTCTTCCTGTTTGATGCAACAGGATGGAATTCAATTTAGCAATAAATGATCTTGATCTGACGGATTGCGGCTTTTCAGCATAAGATATTTAAGAGCTGTCCGTTCGAGGCAATGCATAACATTCGTGTTGTCCCGAAAATCGTAACTTGAAAATCGCGGCTGCTGGCGGCGTCATTAGCTGATACCGAGGTATGTTGGAAGAACATAGACGTTTGACTGAGAAATCGTGTTTAAAAGTCTAAAAGAACTGTATTGTTGATTGTCAGTTACAGCAGCGTAGCCAGTCCAAAATTTTTGGAGGGGCTAAATGTTTTGACTATAGTATTTTTTGGGACACCGCTTCTCAAAGCACAAAACGACAAGATATGCTAAAACTTCAGGGGGGCCATGGCTACGCCGATAGTCAGTTGCTGCCGATGCTGTCGAAACCACTACTAGTTAGGCTGACTTCGGACGCATGAAACAGTGTTGACAGTTCGACTGATTGACCCTGTTGAGATTATTATCTTTCAGTCACTTTTGTGGAACTGATGCTGATATTTCGGTTTTATTGCCGAACTTCTCGTGAAATTTCTGGTCTAGCGCGCGAGTCACCGACAAAAAACGTTGTAGGAAAGTGATAAGGACGTCCAATAAAGTATGCGAAAGTACTCTGAGAACATCCCGCTCTTGGAAATTTAATCCTTGCTTGCGTGTGTTGTGGCTGTCGTTTCAAATCTTTCTGTTGCTTTTGGGAAAAACTGTAATCGATTTTTTAAGAATATGTTTATTTTCACGTGATTTCATTGTTGTCAAACTCAGAAGCTTTGATGGTTTTAACACGAGAAACACCCAAAATGATGTTAATAGGTTTGTTTCTGCCAAACGCAACGGTTGACCGCAGAGGATTAATTTGGTGCATTCCCCGTAAAACCACCAAAGTGCCCCTTGAAGCGGCGCTGCTTTTGATAACTGCGCCGATTTCCATGGCCTTGGAGCATATAACATGCAGATAAAGGTAGTCTTTGTAAATTTACAGGGCAACACGCTACCGTGTAAATTTACGGAACGTATTGCGCTCCGCTGGTGGATTATTCAAGTCCTGAAATGATTTCCGTTTAGGACTAAGTGCGTTGCGTGACGACAGCAGTGTTGATGATTTTACAAATTGGTAACATATTTTGTGTCCCCTTTTTCTAACCTCATCAATCGAAATGTTAAATCTGAGTGAGTGAAAATGCATTACTTGTTAAATTATCAGTACGCTTTCAAAATTAATTTCAACTTTTGATAGGATGGTTTTCGGATATCCAAAACATTTAGTTCAATATTGCGCTTAACTTTCTGCAATGGAAGTGTTGCAGGGGTGCAGTTGGGCGGGAACGCGTGGGAACGGCGTTTCCGTATATTTTTTTAGCCACCTGACTGGAAGGTGTGTGTTTTTACTAAGATGTTCTGTGTGCAGCTCGAGATGTTGCATAAATGAATAAACGACAAGCCATCTCTTGCGTAGTAACCTATAGCACAGCTATGTCCAACCCAACTGGCTTACTGAACCAAAGAGTATGTCTCTATCTTGGCCAGGGCGGCACATAGACATATTATTTGAGGGGCGCACATTGAATGACTTACTTTGATCTTAGCAAAATGCATTTAGTGTAGACTAATATACAATACTGAAAGTGTTCGAATCGTAACTGCAGTGGTAACAGACGTGATAAAGTGGCACTGAGGAACACCTGCATTAAAAATGTCAAGTTCAAGATTATCAAAACAAGGACAGGTTGTGAGTATGTCGGCCACTTAAACTACAGCAAAAACCTAAACTGAGCCGCATGCGGGCCGCGGGTTGGACATAGCCGCTATAGCATAATCGTGTAATTACTGAAAATGTCTAATTTATTGACTGCGTTCCCACACTTACTTGAAAATGGCTGTTTTTTGGTGCGTTCCTACACCTATTTTTAGCACTGCACCCCTGTATTTGATACAACATTTTAAATATAATCATCTGGAGCACACAACGTATTATAATCAAAGCAGTTCATACTTTTTAATTCGATTATATCTCAAATACCTTCGCACTCAGTGATGCAGTTACTACAAAGAAGCGCTCTAACAAAAAGGTATCCCTTGCTGCAGTTAGCAGAGTTTGTTTTTGTTTATTTTTTTACAATTTGTTCCGTTGAAAAGTTCGTAACGCATAAAAAAATTGTTGTAGATCTGTCAGTATTAAATCAAAAAGTGAGATCATGCATTCCTCCTTACGAAATGTGGGAAATAACGTTTTCTTCGGCCTACACTGCTGGTTAATATGATGCGATCGAATAAGAATTTTTTAGGCAGAAATCCATCCGCAAGTTCTTCGAGTGCAAGCTTTTTCACAGTTTTTCGGGTCGAATCGCATTGGAAGCTTTTCAAGTAACTTCGGGTCATTGAATCATTAGCTTAATTCGGTTTTTAGTCAAACATCAAACATGCAAGATTTGTTTTTGGTCTGGGATGGTTTCGATAATGTGACTCACGAAGAACCGCAAACCCAAAATTTTAACCAAATGTGACATGTCCGAAACGCAATCAATCTTCAGTCAATTCAAGCCTTTGTTTTAAAAAATCGAGGGTAATTAATTTGATGCTCGAGTCAGTAGCTCAAATCAAGTCACGTACGTTAGGCAATCAGTGACGTTTTGTATGTAAATCATTTCACATTGATTACGTATAGTCTGTGAATATTTTCTAATATGATTGTGAGATATGATCCTGCCGTCGTGCAGCAAGAATATGAAGCATGTTTGTAAACTATACGCTCGCCGTTTAAAATTGGTAGGCTACTTTTTCGAGACGATGGGCAACAATGTGTTAATCTTGATGAAGAAATGACAACATTGGTTGCTTTGAATTTTGAGGAACGCAAAATTGCTCCTATAAAAACATTACCCCACGGTGTCAGAAATGTTGATCTTACAGCAATTTACGATATTCAACCTTTTGGTCAACTGCTGATATGTTGGGGTACATCCGGGTCATGATAACAGAGCCATCGTCCGCGTAAAGAGATTGCTGCTTCCGTCGTCGCTTGTGTAATAATGTCAAGACAATCACAACTAAGCTTATTCCAAGTGAAATGCCTACGATCAACCAGATTGTTTGTATGGAGGAATTTTTTGCTGGCACAACAGCATCCTGAGTTATTTCGTTTGTGCTGTTTGCAGATTCTGTGTCAGTGCTAAAACTAAGCCATGTCTTTGTTGTTTTTGGCCAGCTAGCAGAAGTCATAACATTGGCTTCTAGACGAGTGAAGAACTGCACGTTTTCAAGGGTTGTTAATTCTTTTGAAATTGTAGACGAGCTTTCGCTACCCCCAGTGCTAGTCACATTCTTGACAACTGGTGTGGAAACTGAATCCGCGGTTAACGTGGGAGAGATAG
>JGI24022J15233_10008625_pt1 | contig 11405 bp, 5 predicted proteins | sample Ectturendosymbi2_FD_15233 | JGI IMG/M metagenome (IMG submission 15233)
AGAGTGTTTACTTCAGACTTCATGCGTTTCTTCAATAGAGAAGTCAGTAACGCAAGCTACAGATTCAACAGATTTTTAAACGTTCAAACGCCATTTCATGTGCTTTTTTGCAAGAGTGTTGTAACCAGACAGTCAACAGAGAAGTAGAGCCTTTCTAGACTACATACGTCGTTACTAAAAGCTGCAAATGCCGTTCAAGGAAGTTATTCTACAGTACTTCAAGGAGGTAGGAGCGAGGAGTTTGAAATAGCACAAACGAAGGCAAACACCAATATTCTCATATTTTGGAGTGGGACGCTTGCTTTAATTTTTAAAGAATATGAAAGTTGATCTTGACTGAGATTTTGGTGAAAGCCTCGTGAGCTGATTTGGTAGAATAATAAAGTAAAAGATTATTTGCAATCTGTTTCTCCATAAGACAATATTCAAAAGATTGTTCGAAAATTTCTTCCAAAAATTTTCCCTTTTATGACCTTATAAAATCATTAAAGTAATGCTCTTGCAAACAAAAAATTACCTCAAACCAAACTGAACACACAAAAATGTCCGGATTTGCTCGTTTTCATGATTATAAAGAAAGATATTTAGACTTTGTTAGATGATGTTTGGGAATAACATTTTATTGTACTTCAGCATGTTAGCTGATGAAGAGAGTATTTGAAAAATTAACATTTGCAAAATTCGCTTTCATGATATTCACTTCTTCATCTTTCTGGAATCTGATGGAATGGCAAAACCGTGCACACCGAACAAATATTTGACCTGTCTTTTTATTTGCAAAAATACTGGCGTCAAAATGTTTGTTCTGAAGGTCTTAACCATTATCCAAAAAAGCAATCAACATCATAGCAACAAACTATTGGAAATAGTCAAACAATCAAAAACCACCATTACGGCAGAGTTTTCAACAACCTTTCAATAATTCCTATTATAGCACACGGTGGTGTAACTGACCAGGGGGCAAGGGTGTGAACAGCTTCCACTGGCAAGATAAATGTAAAAACTAGGCCCTCACTTAGCTTATATTTTGGTATTTAATATTCTTTTGGTCTTAGCCAAGTTGTTGTCATTTTGCGTTTTTCGGTGATTTCGGGTTTTAGCATAGATATCATATCCGGATCGACTATCATTTCTCAACTTTTTTCTGAATGCTCCTTAGTGGTTTTTTATGGTGGCCAGCGGGCGGCCCCCTTCAACCAAGTTTCCTCCCTGGCTGAAACCTCTAGTTACGCCACTGATAGCACATGTTAATCTTTAGCGCTCGCTGTCTTATTTCTACTTAAATATTAAAAGTTTGAGAAAACGTACATGCAATAGAAAAGTTCAAAATCGGTTTACATTGCTAAAGAACTTGAGTTTCATTGCAAAAAAGCTACAGCTAGTTTGCTATTCAATGTTTTTCTCCCCTATTTTGTCTTAGTATGGTAATGCGAGGAGCAGCCATAGAATGTCTCAAAACGCATTGCAAGTGCGTCGACAATTAACGTTTTTACAATTTTATTACATACTAATTAGTCGATTTTGCTGTAGGCAACAAAATATCATGGGACGGAAAAAAACGAAACCTACGTCAAACCAAGCAAAGCAAATATACAGTAATCCAAACAGCATATCTGTGGTAGTAAGCAGACTGTCCCTGTCCAAAGTTTGCAGCAAGGGTATGCCTCTTTACCTCTTGCGGTATTTCTCAATCCTGAAAAAATGTCTTTAGATGTCATGTTTGTTTGATTTTAATTCAAAACATTGACGTTCATATCGAGCATGAAGCTTTATTATGCAAAGAAATCATTCCAAACTGCTTAATTAATACAAGTTACAAGGGAAGAGTGCAAACTGAATTAATTTACAATTGTAACTATAAACGTTTTCAAATTGTAAAAAGGGTTGATTTTCCACGTAAAACCTGGCAGGCTGTTTTGTTTTCTTGTTTTTTCATTTAGTGCTTTATTCGCCAACAGCTATTATATCTACGTAATTTCTATCTCTCCACTTCTATTCATCTTGGGAAAATGAGATATCTGCATAGTCATGAATCACTGCCATTGGTTTGCATGCCGAAAATTGTTTTGGCGATTTTGGTTAAATGCATTAAAACTGTTATCAATCAAAAAGTATGTTTTTAACTAAAATTAACAGCTGTATTTCCTTAAAAAATGTGTTATTTCAGCTAACTTTCAGATAAATCTAACAAGACGAACTCTTAGATAAATCATCACCACACTGCATTTTTTGAATAAATGTTTGCACACGTTTATGACGTATAGCCGAACATAAAAAATGAACAGGATCAACACTGCTGCTAGTGCAGGTGCAGTGTGCAGTACCTGCTTGGTCCGCCAGAATGAGTTAGTTCCTTGACGCTAGATTTCTTTCGGCATCATTTGTGCTTAATCAGCATTACACTGTATGTTAAGCAAACTACCACATACACACGATAAAGGCCTTTCTAAATGTTCTTGTGCTTTTCTTGATAATTGACTAGTTTCTGTTTCTTAACTTTTTGCAAGAACCTGTGCTGCAAAATTGAAAATATTTTTCTAAATCTTACAGCAATAAAAGAATGTCCATTTCTTTGTGAAAATGTATATTTTGCTGATAAAAAAGTACCTTTTCTTTAACTTGTTCTTCACATCACAGCACCATTCAGCAACTTATTACAAACAATAATTGGTTTTGTCGTTTTTAATTGTAGATCCACAACTTACCAACTTGCATCAGTTGTTTTCTGGTAAGAGCAGAAGACGCAGATTGTCAATCACCGTAGCACAATAAATTGCTGCGATACCTGTTGCAAGGTCCAAAAGCACTTCCGATACTACAGAGCATGGATCATTGGCAGTGAGCAGAACGATGGTATTAAGACCTATGATTACTGAAACAAAGTACAAGCATTTCTTTAAAATTCAAGTTTGGCACATGCAAATCAGAGGTTTGCACATGATGTGAAGTTTTAAACTACGTGGTAGAGGTCTCGGAAGAAATATCCCCCTGTTAAGGCATACCAGCAAAAACCGAGATTAATAAAAATACTTCTGTTTTTGCTTTTGACTGTTAAGGTTCTGCAATCGGGTATAAGCAATGAACAATTGCTAAAAATGTGAAAAACGTTTCTAAAGACACCACAGTAAAGACTTCATTGTTTCTCTGATTTTGCAAAAGAAGTACCTACAAAACAGTAGATGCAGTTACTGACAGCGTTAATGAAAACCTTGAAAATCAAACTCACAATTTCGCATTTGAATATTTTCTATCCACTAAAACAGTATAGCTAAGCCAACTATCTTATCAGATCTAAACATTTACAATCCGAAATAGTGCCAAGCATTTAACACTGACCAACGTTAAAAAAACACTCCATTCACTTGCAAAGCAAATTTTACAAGAAAAACATCTCACTTTTATAGCGTTCTTCTATCATTTAAATTTATGTTTAACTAAAACGTTTTAATGAAGACTTTGCGAAAACTGTACAACAACCTTTTCTCTGTCTTACCGGATATTGCGTTGAGTGTCGCTGCAAGCCATGCACTTATATACCATTGTGCCACCAGAGACAAAGATGTTATTACGAAGAAAGCTATGACTGATTTTTCAACTTCTGTCCAACATGCAAAAAATAGTAAATATAATAAGGTTGTTTTATATATGCACAATAAGGCATTCAGCAAAAAATATATATTTTGCTCCCAAATGGAAACTACCCTAAGGTATTCAAAGCATTTTGAATTAGTGGTGGTCCTCCTCTAATTTCGTGTGTGAAAGCTGATATTGCAATGTATGTAAAGATATGTAACTGCTAAGTTACCTTGAATAAGACTTTTTAAAAAGATTCTTCAAACGCATCGTTACCAAATACATTTCGAAACTGCCTCTGATACGTGTTTTTTTCAATGCCTCTCACCTTTCTTTATCCAGCCTACTCTTGTTACGTCGTAGGAGCTGTTACAAACTTCAGCTTCGTCGTACCTGGAATAAAAAACGTTTATATGGAAGTGGTTTACTAGTAGGGATTTTTGGCAATCATAAGTATTATATTTACGCAACTGCATCTAATGTCGTTGAACTCCCTACGCAAGACTCTTGCACCACAAAAATAATCAGTCGTACGCGAAGGGCAAATCGTAATTAAGATTGTTATGTCTAATTCTGTTTGAAGCTGAAAATGCTGGTATCGGTATGGTGCTTATCTTCAATATCAGAAAAATAAAATTTTCATCTCTGCAACGTACATATCAGCATGATACTGAAGGCGCCCTTTGGTCTTTCCAGGTATATCCAACATTTATGAACTATTTAAACACTCTCATAACAGCCCAAAACCCATTCACCAGTGCTTCGTGGTATGTACTAGCCCACCTTCACTGAAGGCTGCTAATTATTTGGACATGTTAGCAGCATATTTTTGGATAAAAGCAAAGTAAGTACGAGGTTGAGGAACACAGCAAATTTATCTGTAAAATTATACATTTCAATCTATAATCACTAAAATTTGAAGGTGAATTTAGAACGTTTTTCCAAATGTAACTTACGAAAACTTTTCTAATATAATATGTACAAAAGATTTATAATATCTACAAAGGATTGCTTAAGTGAAAGGACCATGCTATACAATTTCATTGACTTGTTTTAATCATTTGTCTAGTTTTGTGCAAATCTGACAACGGCCAATAACTTTTAATCACCTTTTTAGGTAACCTTAGAGTCAGGTTTTGCGCGGGCCGTTTTCATTGTTCTATTTATCTTCATCGCATAGACGTGTTATCAATTTTCTGAAAAGCACTGCGTCCTGGACTAATAACTACAGGAACTGTAAGACAAAAAACGTTCAATCCTAGCCACAGCATTGATTTCAATTATTTCTATATTCAGCAATGGCAGGGGTCAGTTTGTACAAGAAGCTAATCTTTCTTGCAACAAACACAACCTTTTCTTGTTATTTAAACAGTAAGTTTGTATTTTGTTTTTGCTTATTTTTCTAATAGCAAACACTCCGCTTCTACGTTCGAAGAATGACTGGTTTTACTCATATGGTTACTGCAACACATGAAATTGCGCATGTTTTTAAAATCTAACAAGGAATTTGTGTTGCTGAAGACAAAATTATTGTTTTATTTTGATTTGAATCAACCAAAAACTGCGAAAAACATATGCTGACAGAAATGTATTTTGTTTGAATGCCGGGTACCTGACACTTTTTCAAAAACGTGTAATCTTTTGTACAATGTTATAAAAGAATATACAAAGATATAAGGCCATATTTCTTTTAATTGATTTCCAGTCTCCAGCACGAAAACTTTGTCTTTTACTGAAAGCTAATTTTTGTATTGACACCAATGGACTCGCATCTTTTGTTTCTCCAGGTTTTTTGAAGTAAAAACAGTGTTTTCGTGTTTTCGTAATATATATAATTGAAGGTTAGTAAGTTTTTGACTTAACATTATTTTTCCGAATCCAGCTGACTTTTTTAAAGTACTTTCAATCAGTTTTTCATAAAAATAAGAATGGCTTTTACCCTCCCAATGTTAGTCACACTCTTTGTTGTAAATGAATTAAAAACTAGATGCGATCAGGAGAAAAGAGAGGTTTCGTTACAATCTAACTTGCATTATAGTCCACCTCTATTCAAAAACTTACCAAAAGATGTTTCTTTTGTTCGCGTGATTGATCAGTGTAGCTAGATCCACGCTAATAGTAGCAAGTACAAACACCCAGAAAATAAACATTATCATAGTTACACGGTTTTTTATAAACTGTTCTATCGTTAGAGCACAGCAGACGTGTGTCACACAGCAGAATCTTTCTGAAATAAAAAGACGACATTAGAAAATGCTACTTGCAATTAAAAATAAAAATTTTGAAGAAACGAAAACGAATGAAACCGTCAACGAAATGCAGTTCCGTCGTTAATAAATCAGTTCCATCTTATTCTCATAGATACCGCTTTAACCACTAACCATCTGCAACGCAGCTCTTGCAAGAAATTGTCAAACAGATTAATTGGCTGTAAACCGCACTTCCTTCATAAACAACAATTCTGCCACTTACGAGCTTCTTGAAAACAATGCGCTTTGTTAACCAAGCAAGTACGCAAGTGCTATTAGTCTCATCATTAAACAATGGACTATTTGGTTTAATTGCTTACCGTCGCATTATATTTGTGTTTGCTTTGCATTATATTTGTGTTTTTCGTATTAAAACATCAATAGGTAGAAATACTTTGAAAATTCTTCTTGTTGAAAACAACCTTGACGAAAGTAAAATGCTTTATATTTTGCTAAAAGCTGTCAAGAAACCATTTTGTTTTGTGTGCATCAAAACGTAGCAGAAACATTGGATACAAACTTATGCAGTCATCGTAACAAGTTTGAGAGATACACGTTGACAAAATAACATGAAACACCCGCTTTTTCGAAAAGCACAGTATATTCAACAGTAAAATGACTAATCCAAGCTCCTACAAAATGAAAAAATAAAAAACATTTTCTAAGGCATCAGTGTTTATTTAGCAGCAATGTCTTTGCATGCGATTTTTCTTTTCTTTGATTCATTGAAAGAAGTTTCTGACATTTTTACACAATGGTTTTTGAAAAATTGTGAATCAAGAAAATCTGATTTATTTCCGGAAGATTTCACACGTTCACTACTTTTCAATGCTACATTTGCATTTTATAAACCTATGGATGCTAGAGTGAATAACGTGAACCAGGAATGGCTTATCATCTCAGCTTGGTTTCTCAAAAAATGCACACTTTGCAAAACAAATATAAATTTTCCATGAAACATGCTTTGGCCGCTGTCAGCATATGTCTTGCAATATAGTAAACGTTTCAGAAAGTTTAGTCAATCTTCTTTCTAGCGATTGATGTCAAATACTATTGGTGGGATTGCCTTGAAAAAATGTGGCTGTGATAGCCAGTTGATTATCTTGATTTCAAGTAGCTAGTCTCCATAAAGTTAACGAAAGCGAATCATTCAGCAAAATGTTAATAGAAAACTGATTCCAGGTTACGCTGCAAGCACAATCCGCAGTCCAGAAATATTCAAATAGACTATCGTGACTGAAAAAAGATTGGCAGCATTAAACTACAGTGTATTTTGGTCATTCTTGGTTATTCTACTTCTTACAAGTGTTTTTTGCCATTTTTTGCATGTTCATTCGAAATCTCTCATGCACTCCCGTTTGCAACTGGTTTTATTGGTTATTTCAGTGGATCTCGGCAGATTAGATCTTGATTTTTGCCAAACTATTTCCTAAGAAGGTTTGTGCATTGCAATGGAGTAAGGGTGTAAGTGTCTTGCAAATCCGTAACAAAAAAGCATTGTTAAATCAGAATTTCAGATAATGTTGAATGTTTAAACAACGTACGTTTCCACACTTAAAAATTAGTGAATGCAGAGAAATTTACTAAATTGTATGTTTTTGTGCAAATGTCCAACATAATGTTGTTTAAATCTGCGGCACATTTGTATTATTTTGTTTGCACATTTTCCAGCAAAACTTTGCTTATTGCAAACATAACAGTAGTTATAAAGATGGAACTAGAAATACTTGCTGTTACGTTTAATATCGCTTCTGCAGTATTCGCTGTTCATAGAAAAGCAACTCCTTTTTGTTGGAAAGTAGCAAGACCTTATAAGTAAGAACGAAGTAATTAGGTCAACTGCATAGGATCCTCAAACAATGTTCAAGTTGAAGGTGGTAGTTAAAAGCCCACTGTGTTACAAGCACAGCAGTAAAAGGACTCGGAAAAAAAAGATAGTTTATATCCAAATTTTCATAAAACGTAAGATATACCATTACTTTAGGAAAGGCTTGGCCTTGAGATAAACCAAATTCTAAAACATTATGTGGGAAGCAACGAAATTCAACGCCAAACCTAGAGCAGTTGAGAAAAGTTGTCTGGTTACAATTACAAACACATTCCCGGAGTTTAGAAGAGCAGCAACCCTGCAAGAATTGAGTTTCTAGAAATATACGTCAGCGACATTTTAGTTACGTCGCTGAATTAATGGCAAACGAAGTCTGCTAGTAATTGAATCTATAGCAACACGACCAACATAATTAAAAGGTTCCTTACAGTGATCTGCTTTTTGTTTGTGTGAAAGGCGCGAGAGTGGGGTAAGGGCAGTACTTCTTGCTAAGTGGTGAACACCCATTTCGACCCTTTGAAGGAAAAACTACCAGCTCAGTTGTATTTGACTTTTGTTGTCAGCGGAAAACTGTATAGAGAGTAGTTGTTGGTGTTTGTCAAAAGCGTGTTTTTTTATCAAAACGTGCTTATTCAAAGAATATTTTTAGGTTAAATGTTTCTAAAATTCATGAAAATGGTAACAGAAAAACAAAAAAATAATTTTTAACGAAATTTGGGAAATGTAAAAAATAAGATTTTCTATGCATCGAGGTTAGTGTAGATAACAACTATTTTCGAAACGGTTTGAATTTCTGGCTCAATCTCGTTTAACTCTGGTTTGTGTATTTTGTTTCTGAAGCACATTTTTTATAATTCACTCTGCTTCGACAAATATTGGTGCGAACTGCACAATTATAAACAGCAACGATTAACAGACGGTTCATTAATAACTTGTGTCGACTGATGATTGTGCAAGATCAGCAAATTTCTAATTTTTTTAAAAAGTCATAAATATTGGAAAAGATTTTAACACACAGTCAGTGTTTCGTGTTGCAGAGATAAATACAAGTGATACAGACACGACGTGGCGGCGTGGCTCCTGTTTGCGGAAGGTTTTTGAGTGTGATTGATCTGCAAAAGCTGAAGTTATCTCAGTGGGCACTTAATGAAAAAGTTGACATCAAGATGAAAGGTCGTGCTTTGCCTGATATTCAAATATAAACAACCTAGAGTAACTAACAATAAAACATACAAACATAGTTTTAATTCAGAATGGTACAAACAGAAGACGTAGCTCTTTAGTTGTAAAACGAGAAATGCACTATCTTTCTTTCCAGGCTTAATTTTAGAGGTGATGCAGCTTGGACAAAAGAAGAAATATGAAAAATCTAAAAAACAAATTCAAAAATTGGTTACACTGTCACGTTTGTGCAGTGTTAACATTCAAGCTAGGCTAAGCTAGGTTTAAAATTTTCCATTATTGGGCATAACAGGAAGGTAAGGAAAAATCGTGGAAGTTTATCAAAAGTGAAAGTTCCATTACGTCTTGTGGACAGTTTGAGATTTCTCTACGTGGGCAGGACGAAAGTGGTAACGAAAGTGGTGACGAAAGCGGTGACTCAGTGAAACCAGGTATTTTTAGAGGGCTCATAAATTTTGCAGCTAAGTTAGACCCAGACTTACAAAAACACTTGGGAAGTATTATAGGCTTTGAAGGCATTTCTAAAACCATTCAAAATGAGTTACTTGACTGTCGGCTGCATGTATACCTAAATCAGGAAAGAGGTTAAGGAAGCTTCATTTTTAGCTGTAGCCTAATGACAGATGATCCAAGAACTTGTGTGTCCAGGAACCAAAAATATTTAGAGTACCTGAAGCAACCAGCTCATAGGTAGGGGAACCGGGGGGGAACATGGGCCTAGGCCCCTTCACTTTTTTTGGGGGAGCTTCATCACCAACTTTTCAATTTAGAATTTTGCCTAAATAAGTTAAAGTTACACACTTAGATTTGGGTCCATTGTTAAAGTAAATCATTTATTGAAAAAATTTTGCAGAATTTTGGCAATGTTATTTGTAATATAACATTTGTAAAAATTGGACATGAACCCCCTGTTGTGTCACACTGGAGAAGACTCCCACGCAGGATTGGCAACTGTTCAGGTAACACAAAAATTACTTCAACTCAGCAATTTTATACTACATAACATTTACAAGTTGCTGATTTGATAGTCAATAAAATAGGAGATATTTAACCAAGAAACTTTGCAGTGTCTTTATGATATCGAGCAAGAATTTTAGGCTGCAACAAGAGTGGAGGATGAGCCCACATTCTCTTTCAAAAATAGCACAATGGCATGATGACATAGATGTTGATGCCCTTGTAACTGAAATAAAAATAATGTAGAATATATCATCGTCTTTTTACCTAACACCTTCGAAACTGTACGTGATGTCAGCAAAGTTCTCGCCCCAGGTCTAAGGGGAATTTGCAGGAGTACTTCACGACTGTACTTAACAGTACCAATGTCAAATACTACAGCAGAGCAGTCGTTTTCCTGCCTACGACGGCTGAAGAACTACTTGACAAACAAACTTAACCAAGAGCACATGGACCACATGGTGTTTTTGCACATTCACAAACATTTAAAATAGATCATGTTGATCTCATAACAATACTGCAAGAATTCATAGCAGTAAATGATCGCAGAGTTAGCTTTTTCGGAATAAAATTTGTACAGTAGTGCAGCATAGTGTATCTGTTGTTGCTAGGGATCGTTCACATATTCCGTCATCAGAATTGCAGAGATCTATTTTTTGCCTCATCATCATTTTGAAAGCCGTTCTATCTAATGATGTAACATGTTGGCGCTCCTGTAGCTTTGTGCATGTTGTGTTTGTGTAGATGCTTTTGAATGAATTTTGTGTAAGACTAAGAACAACTAGTTACATTTATGTGCTCAAATCAGTGTAGTGTAGATAGGGTGTAGTGTAGATAGGGGTCGTTGAGGGCTTATAAAATATTGCATTAAATTGCTTAAACATGCTGACAAAAGTTAATGACATCATATTTCAGTGCTTGTGAGGTCACAGTTGCCAATTCAAATCACAAAAATTTTCCATAGTTTCTTGACGTGCAATTGTGCCCCCCCCAACTTTGAAAAAGGTTCTGCCACCCATGCATCAGCTTAATTTTTATTCTTGCGATGACGGTTTACTGTACTTGCCGGAATAACACTCACACTGCACAAGAGCCAGGTTCATTATACTAGTATCATGCAGTGCCGAACTTGCAGTTCACTCATGTCCGCTTCTTTCCTGCAGAGACAGGTTGCGAAACTTGCAAAGGTTTGTTCTGCTGTTGTTCGTTATTGCGTATCGTAACAGTAGCATGACAACGAATCTCTAAAGGTTGACTTCAAGTTACGATAGTAGGCGTTTTGCCACATGTGACTGTTGAACACAGATAGCATAACAGGTAATGACAGCGAGATAGTGACTGCGATTTTGCCACGTACTTTTATACTGTGGTGAAAAGAAATACGAGCTTCCAATGTACGCTGAAAGTCTAGGCCTTTCTGGATTTTTCGTGAACTGTTACGCTCTGTTTTAATCGCATGGCTTCTCTCTGGCATACGTCATCGCGCACGTATGTTATCTCCAGAGGAAAAATGTGTTTGTTAGACCGCTGCCAAACGCAGATTTTCTTAGCAGTGACTGGTTTATGAGGCTCTGGAGAGGTCAGCCTTTTAGCTTCGAAAAATGTTTAGTAATGTC
>JGI24022J15233_10008629_pt1 | contig 11403 bp, 5 predicted proteins | sample Ectturendosymbi2_FD_15233 | JGI IMG/M metagenome (IMG submission 15233)
CAAAGGCGACGAGGCGTGCTGTTTGATTCGTCTGGCGTCGGCCGGGGTCACCGTCCTCACGGCGGAAAAGTCTTGGTTCCACATCCGCAGCGTTATTTCGTCTTCGTCACATTCAACGTCTACAGACATGGAGGCGGTTTTACTCGAAGCTCTCTGGAAATTAAATCTTATCCGCTATAGAAGTGGGGATTTACCGGCCTGCACATATTTTTTCATTCAGCCCCGTGGGGCAAATCAGTACGGTATTCGCTCAGGCCACGACGTGTTCTGAGAAAGGGGACAACAAGTTCTATTCGTTTAAGAAACACGTTCGACTTTCCACTTTGCAATGCTAGCTTAACGTATTTCAGGTTTGCATGTTTAAATAACAAGAGATTGCTGTCATGATATATCCCAAATTAGTTTCAAAACTCATTGGACTTCAAAATCAAAACTGCCTATACTGTAAAAGTTTTTCTCAATCTCAAACCAAGGTGCGCAAAATCGCAGTCAAAATTTTTAATACCCGAGAAGAGCGCAATGCTCGGGAAGCGATGACATCATTTAACAGCTGTTGGTCACGCAATAGCGAGCAAAAAACGTCACATTTCGTTTCTGATGTCGTATGCACACGTGCTTTCTTGTTCTGGGAGACTGCAGCGTCGAGCACAGAAACAAAGGCAAAGCAAAATGTTAAAAAGTTGGTCAAACACATTTTGAAAACACTAAAATGGAAGGAAAAGTTTAATATTAACACCAGCTACCAGTACTCGTAGCAACCAATGCGGTGTCGATGACCCAGTTTTGCGATTTTGACAAATCTTCATTTTTTTAAAACCTATCTGGTTAATAAAACTTGTACTTGCCAATCAAATTTTGATCTCATGCAACAATATAAGAACATCTACGGAGCCCGAAACAAGTTTCAACAGCCTGGTTGCCTGCAACAGGTAATACTTTCCCATTACTGCCTGTAATATTTTCCCATTATCACTATGTTAGTTGCGAAAAATGGCCTTTCCTTAGATTTTTGCATGCAGTTTGAAAGGTGTATAAATGCGTTGCAGATTTATTGTTCATGTTTTTTATGAAACATCCGGTCCTTTCTAAGGCGCTGCATATGTGAAAACTTAACTTCATTAACTTTTAAGCAGTTCGGAAAAACATTTTCTAGCGGTCACGGCTTATAAACTAGCTACATCACGGGCAGATGAAACAGATTAAATCGCCCATTTTTTGGACGAACAGTAAGTCTGTAGCGAGCTTTCAAAGCTAATCCAATGCTTTAACATAACAGAGGAAGTACNAAGCCCAAGAGTTCCTTGNGAAAATGCAGTAGGCCTAACTGTTGTCCCTGTAAGTTAAAAGCAAGCAATTCACGTTAACACACGTGCTAAGCAATAAAGGTTTCGGTTACTTCTTTGTAGTTTTATCAGCAGTGCTGGCGCTCACAAAAGCGTGTTCTGTTATTTGCAAGAGAACACAAGCATAGCGCACGCTCACATCAAAATAATAAAGATGATTTCTAATGAGATAAAGGTCGGCATAAGCTTGAAGGGACTTGACAAGGAGCTGATGACACAATGATCTTCCGAATGTCGCGCGTACAACACCAAAAGCGTCCAACACTGTCCTGTTATTGTCAGCAAGGGGATTGGCACAGCACACCCTAGCAAAGTTCTAACAAACAGAAACAACGGGAACTGATCACCTGTAAAAAGAAATTAGTTCGCATTTTGCACGCCGCACTGCTGACAAGCTGCATTCAACCTAAACAAAACAGCCGGCTACTAAATAAAGACAGAATGCTGAGCTTGAACTTACATCTCGATATTGGTTTGGTGGTCGCAACTTGGGTCCATATTTTGTGGTAAACATCAAACGAAACTTGCTTCGCTTTCAGCGGCATACTGTTAATGGGTGTCAATTCCTTCGGAACATCGCGAACAACTTCGACTTTTTCCTTCGCCGGGTCAGCGAGAGCAGCCGCGAAGTTTTCCAGAAACTTCTCATGTAGAGCTTCTGCGCATGCGCACGAAAGCACGCGTTGAATTTCGGTGCGCGCGCTGCTTCGCCAAAAGCAGCTTTCCCACAATGAGAATAGTTACAGCCCGATTACGCGAACAAACGCACTCCGTATTTTGTCGGTTCGCACTACGACCATACAGCAGTTTCGACTTGAAACTGGAAAGACACCTTCGTTAGAGAAAAGTCAAACACGAGCGGGACATCGGAATCCGAAATGAATTTATAAACTTTAACAAAGATACAAGTCCTTTCGGGCCAGTCAAGTAGCTTTACTCTTTAACTGGTCAACCAGTCGTTGGTATACTTGACCATCTTGAGATATTTCTGCCGTCACTGGAAGTTTCATTTGCGAAAGGAATCATCAAAGTTGGTTTTGTGAAAATAACTACTAAACGAAGAAATATATTTTCCACCTGATAACATAGTTTCATTGGGTTAAACCGGAAGTCCCGCGTGCGCCAAAATTTTGGTGCCATCTGGCGCCAACATATTTGGCCATAACTCGACAGCCGATTGCGCTAGAGAGCTGTTCAAACACTCCAAAGATGCGGAAAGTCTTGTGGCTTCCATCAAAGAATTGGAAAATTTTGGATTTGAACTTTTCTGTAGGTGACGTCAAAAGGGTATGTTTAGTATTTTTTAGATGGGGTCATTTGGTCCTGGGCCCCAAAATCAAGAGGCAATTTTTTGTTTCCTTTTTTAAAAAACTAAGCGAAAATCCGTATCTATAGAGCCCTTGTTTGGTCTTCTAGCGTCAGTGATTGGAAAGTTATGGCCAAAAAATCAATAAATTATTAACTTAATTGTGGCGGAACCAATCACTACTGGATGTCGCGCTCACCTTGTACTTGCGCGCTTTCAGTGACGCAATGCTTGGCTATGTCAGCGTAGTCGTTTGGTGAGTTTTGCAAGAGTGCAGCCGCTTCGCTGTTTACAGGACTGGTAAGAACAGGGTTGGACAGCAAGGACTGGAAAAAAACGGAGATGAAATGCGTGATTCATGTTTTTGTTCGTTAAGCACTTTCACGTGTTCACGCAACAACATGTAAAAAGGTAGTAACAAAAACCTACCTCAACAAACAAGAAATGCGTAGAATAAACACATTTCAACAAATATTGATTAACTCGACCAACGACGGAAGTTCGTTTCATACATCTACCTGCACATTCAGGAGTATGGATGTTAGAGTTATGGACAAAACTTTTCCAGATTGACTTTGCTTCATGAATTCCACGCAGAGTTTTCCGGTTGCTGCATCAACTTAAAAACAATTCAAATTCAGAAATAGACGATTCTATCTAAACATGAGTTGAGGAATCGCATTCGTAGTCGAAATATATACATTGTCAAACACCACTGCCTATATCGAAAGGAATCCTTTCACAGGTAAGAATCAGACACTAAAACCTTAGTAGAGCATATTTCGTCTACTAGAATGTAGGCGTCATTAGCTCTTATTCAAACAGAATCAAACACCACAGTGGTTGATTTTCTGCTGAGAAAAAGTTCCCTTTGATAGATAAAGTTCACACAAACTGCAAATAAATTGAATGTAGAGATAAATCATGGCAGTTTTTGAAACAAAATCACGACAACTGTTTGCATGTTACACTAAAACTTAAGTGGCTACATTTCCTTGCTACTTCTCCAGACATTTTACCCTTACTTTCATCTTAAGTGGCACACTCATAAGTGCTGACTTGACAGACTTCCCAAAATGCTCAAAAATGTATTACCGGTAACCCCTAGGATTCACATTATTAAAACCATCAATTAACTTTGACAAATGGTTTCACTTATATCTAGTGTCGCAACCTCTCCACTGGCGTTGCGCTGAATGCGCGATTCACCACGAACGGCATGTGCGCGAAGAACAACACCTCTATGGATGGGGCATGAACAAACAAATAGAGTGATCTCGTCGGGTGAACTCTATTGTTGCTTGCTGCCACAGTGCGAAACTTTGCGAACATGCCACTCAGGCTTTCCGATCGCAACACTAGTATGGCTGCCAGGTGTAACGTACAGTATATTTGGAAACAGCTTAACGGGCAAACGTTCTCAAACAAAATAAAACAAAACTTACAAAGTTCAACTTACTGTTTGGATGAAACGGAATGGTATTGAAAGTGATGTCTGGTGGTTCTTCATTATAATGTTCAGAAAACTTAAGAGTTACATGAAATTTTCCATCTTCCCACACACTATCTTTCAATCCTGTAATGTAGTTGATTTTTATAGTCTCCTTATTCATAAGCATAAACTTGTATGTATATACATGCAAGCAAACTGTAATTGTTAGCACACCTCATTTCATTCAAGTTTAAACAACTGTACAAAGTTTATCAAGTGAGTAAGGCATTACTGAACTAAACAATTTAGCTGATGTGCAACTTTGTGTTTCAAGCAATGAGTGCTGTCAGTGTAAAGTTTTGAGTGTAAACTCATCTCATGTCAGTGTAAACAAAGGCCAAAATAAACTTCACACTTTGCTGGTTAAAATTCTGTTCACCTTGAAAAAATCATGAAACCAGACAAAGAGCAAGCAAAGTGACACACACTACAGTACACACTCCATACAAATATTGACCACAGCATTAGCAGCACCATAGGTTTTTGCATTCAAAACTTTGAAAATAATGGTGGACATCATTTTGAGTTGTTACAGTAAAAGTGAAAGACTCATACAAATAAAAGGTTCTGTGCAGCAGGTGCACCCTAAATTCATTAAGCAATTGTAAAAGGATGTCGAAGCAAACTGATGAATGTTTGTATAACCTGGAGGGAGAGGTGGCAGGCAGATGATGATGGCCAAATACAAAGAAAAAGTTTACCTGACAGCACGGCAATGCACAGTAGCGGGGCAGATGGTACACGGTACACTGTAATTCCCCATAATGGCTCAACTTCCAGGTGTTGTAGTTCACGATCCAATAACAAAAATGAACGACAATGCATCACCTTGAGGTGTCAGCATTTGCTGATTAAAAATATGTCTTCTTATATAACACCAAAGCAGTTGTTTTCTTTAGCTGAAGTATATCATGATCAGGTTTTTATTTGCTTGTTCCATACAAGAAAACACCACAATTTTAAAAATCAGCAGCAAAACATCACAATATTGACAAATGCAAATTCAACAAATACACATGTTTTTCCAAACCAGACTTAGGCTGATTCGAAAAATTCTTTAAAATTATGGAGTTGAAACAATAACAGCCAAACAGAAAAACTGATTAAAATCTGCTAGATTATACAACTAGTTTGATTAAATAAATCATTAATCCTTACACCATCCCTGTTCCTGTTTTTCATACAAAATATTTCACAAATTAGAATAATGCATGCAATAAGCATCATGTGAAATGATGAAATATGGCTGAGTGCATGGTGTGTCATTGTATACCTTTGATGTTACGCTTAATGCAGCCAAACAGTGTAAAAACCAACCCTGGTGCTGGATAGATTAATTTTTTTCATGTCCATTACCAATTGCTTGAATGACATAGATGTGTTATTTTATCAAAATGATGTGCAAACATTGTTTTAAAAACCATAAGTATGTTTGAAGATGTTTCTTTGTTATTTTCACATCTGTAAAGTAAAGTTCTAAACTCTTAATTCATCAAAAATTTTCACTACAGCAAATGCAACAAATAATAATGCATTCATTTTTGTTTGGTTGTTTTTAAGAAAACTGATTAGAAAACACTTGCTAAAGTACAACACTCAAATTTTGAAATTGAGTTTTTAACTTTAAAAGTATGCAAACTATGAAAAGAAGCTCATAAGGATTTCAGTGATATTCATTTTGAAAATAGATGTTTGCAAATCTTAGCTTTTCTATGTCTCATTTGAATTAACATGTTTCGAACATATGAAAAAGTATTTAATTTTAGCTTTATGGTTTGCTTAAAGTATCATTAAAACATTACATCATTTTGTACGTCAATGTATAACTCCTTTCAATGTATAATTCCTTCGCAACTACAAAAGCGAATAACATTGATTAAGACATGAAAAATGGCTTAGTGGCCAAACAAAAACATTATAAACTTACTGATGTTCAACATGCATTTTAGCGTTAAACACACAAAAACAAACATTAAAATGCAAAAAGAAGGAAATTCTAAAAAAGCAAGAATGCATTACTTAAATAGGAACAAACACAAAATATAATAAGAAAAATTAAAAAGTATGCACAACTTTACAAAATTTAACACGTCTGGGAAAAATAGCTCCCATTTATTTAAAATATGTTCCAAAGCTTAGGAAGGAAATGATCTGAGTTATTTGAAATGAAATGAAGAAAACTGCATTTTCAAAGCATGTAACAATAAGTATTTCATCTATTCAACGTATACCAAAAAATAAACAAAAATTAAATAAGGCTTTGTTTGGCTGGACTCTAGCCAAATGCTCTAGCCACTAGAACATAACCACCATCGGCACCATGGGTCTTCTAAAAATAAGGAAAATTTGACCAATTAATCTGTAGCAAATATTCATTTAAATTTCACAAGGAACTTAAGGCTAAGTTGTTTATTGATGTTAACATGCTCTTGAATGGAAACTTACAGTCTTAGATCTGTACTAGCCAACGCTATCAGGTTAGTAGCCAATTTATTTTGTTATATACTGTGCAAGCCTAGCTCAGAAATTTGTTATACTTGAAGAGGATAAAAGTTATGTGAAGCAATATCTGGCATAAATAGCCTAACCAATGTTATATGATGCAGTTTTTCATCAAATACTTGCAATTGGCTTTGCGAATCCCAACCAGTATGCATAAGCATTTTCAGCGGAGTTTAGTGGCAAGCTCACCATGGTAATAGCAGAAAACCAATCACTGAATCAGTGTCTAAACATATATAATTGTTGTGGCAGTTCTTTGGAATTGCATTGCTCAAGGTTACAACAGCAGGTCATGTTAAGGATTTTGTTCGGCATGGCATAGGCTACTGCAATCACGTAAGACTTGCTATGGACTACTGTAATTCGTAATAGCAACTTCATGCGAAATTTGGTCTAGCCTACTCGCTGTAGAGTTCTACTCAACTGTGTGCAGCATTTACCTGTACAAAATTGATAACGGCTCGTGGCAAGTCCAAGTCTGATGGTAAAAGAAATGAAAGGCAAAAAAACATACGATGATTAGGCTAAAGGAAATAAATAGCTACTGACAATGATATATCAAATTTCGTTAAATATGCAGCAAGTCTTCTGCCCTCTTACTGATTCTCGTCGGCCGAAGCATCATGTCACCTAGTTACGTCATTACGTAGCGACATCGAGTGGTTGGAAAGATCATTCTGAGTAGCTACTGGTCGGAAAGAAGTGGGCTTCAAAATATGACGAGTAAAAGCCTAATATGACCAATACCTCTTACAGTTTAATGAGATTGCGTTAATGTACATTGTTTATCGCTTGTTATGAAGCTCTTGATTACGCTATAAGTGGCTTATTTCACGGTTCTTTTTCGTATCATGTATGCCAATTGCCCACCTGCATTCTGTACGAGCCGGTATGAAAGACATATTTGACAGTCTAACTTGTAGTTTATCATTTTGAAGAGCACAAGAGCTATACAAGAAAAAGCAATGCATGCAGGTTTGGATTTTAGTTTCTTTGACAACTGAGCAGAGCTAATAATGACATTTATTGTTTGCCTAAAGCAGTTTTATTGGCAACAATTCAAATTGCTATGACCAATCAAACAAAAAAATGTGATGGTCGTAAAAAAACACCCGAAAAACTTCAAATTAAATCACATGGGATTTTCTGCAACTTCAGATTAAGCTAACTGGAAACTTATTGCAGCTACTGCTGCAATGCCGTTGGCGTGACTTTTCAAAAAGTGTTTATGTCCGCAGTGAAGCTTAAAACTTTCTGTAGGCCTAAACATATGCCGATAATAAGCAAGCAAAATATATTATTGTTGCTGGTGAGGAAGAAATTGTGGCTTTACGCCAAGTTTATTCAGTATGCCCTGTTTTGCTGGACCGGAATAATGAATGTAAAGTAGGTTATGCTACTTTTAAATATCCAGAGATACAATAATATTGCTGATTTTTATAATTTGTTTCGGCATATTTTTGAGATAAAAGAATAAATCTTTGTCAAGACGGCAGCTAAGGCAATGTGTGGAAACCAAGGTTTCAGGGAAGACAATTCAAAATAAACAAAAAATGTAAAAGCCTGCTGGGATCTGCTGATATTCATGCAGGATAGAAAGTAACAGCACCGGCTTCCTCACTGTGTGAATTTGTCGAACTCAGACGAATCAGGGTAGCATATGTTATTTTTAGGACAAGAATGCGTTGATACAGCTAAAAATCAGGGCGTTAGTTGGGGTTCAGTGGTAGATCCATCAACTTGGGGGAAAGAGGCAAAGATTTTGAAGGAGGCCCTTTGCCAGAGGTAGTCAATCATGCTACTTTAAAATTCACAGCCAACACGAAATTTATATGGATCCCATGATGGGCCTATGCATATTTCATATCGTGTCGGTACTATTCAAAACTACTCGTGCATATAATAATAATAATAGGACACTCTACATTTGTAATTGGTGCTAATTACTATGTTGCTTCAAAGCGTGGCAGTTTTTTCAACTCGTCATCCATAACGTTTGTTATTAACCTTCCCACTTCATATTACTTAGTTTACTCTGTTCTGGCTTAGAAATACCATCAGGCCAGGCCACATACAGGCAAAACACATATTGTTTATCGTGAACACTGTAAATGCATGTATGCCCAAATGGCCGTTTTTGTACTTTTCAATGTAAATCACATGCTGCCCTCAGCAGGCCCGTAGCCAGGTTTTAAGTTCATTTGGGGAAAAGTACATTTTAGGGGTGCAAAATTTTGTATTTATTAGCCTATTATATGTATGAAGCAAAATGCATAAAAACGTTTCTGAAAAGAACAAAATTTCCGCGGGAACAAATAAATTTGGGGAACACTGTCACTGCTCCCATGTCTGCGGGCCTGCGCCTCAGAACTAACTAAAGCTGCACTCATGGGCGTCGGAAGGAGGGCAGAGGGGGGCTTTGTCCCCCCTGGATTTTGAAATATTTAGCAAAAAAGGTGTTTTCGTACTTTCGAGTGGTAAAAAACGAATTTCACCACTTTTGGCCCCCCCTGGAAAAATTTTTGAAAAATCCTATAGTGCACCCCCTGGAAAAATCCTTCCGACGCCCATGTCTGTATTCCGGTAAAATTTGGGGGGACACTGCCCCGTGTCTACTACGGACCTGCGCCTCAGAACTAGACAACTAAACTTGCACCTATGTTTTTTTGTTTGAAATTCACTATTCAGTATCCCGACACTGCGTGCATGCTGTATTACAAAAGTAAAGTTGATCAAAACTTTCGTAATGTTTTAATTGATCGTGTTACACAAAAAAGATGTAATCAAAGTTTTACTATGACAATCAAACAGACAAAGCAAAAATATGAAAACCAGCAGTAGGCTACATAGGTTATTAGTTGCTGTTTGACTTGCACCTCATAAGTAGGCTACAACTAGAGCTTTGAACCTATTCGAAACATTGCTGTGAAGCAGGATTGGCAAGCAACCATGCATGTGCTAAGCACAAAACTTAATCGACATTCTACGAAGGGGGAATGGAGCGACGCTTGGAAAAGGGGGGCCAAGGCAAGTGCTTCATTTGCCGCAGCCTAAATGTACCACTGGTGGGTTGGCAGTTGTGAACTGAAACCTATAGCCTACTGCAAATACTCCCAGTTAAACCGCAAAAAAGTTTAAGCACTGCTCCTTTGACATGCTCTTCTTAGTGTTATGATTCGCAGGCCGTTTTCACCAAATTTTTACGCAATGCTCTACGCACTGTATAGCCTATATTCCGGCCGTTTGTGAGTAGCCTATATACAATGCACATTTTTGTGAGCAGTAGCGCAGGTGCAAGGCCTTGAGCAGAGTTCAGTACGGTAACTGTCCAGGGAAAATAGCGATTGCCTAATCCACTTTTAATCTCTGGATTTGACGAACATTAGCCTAATTATCATTATAAAGTTGTGAGTCATGACAACAAAAACTGTGACAGTAATCAGAAACAAATTGTTTTCTCCCAAGTTTTTCTACACTTCGTGTTACTGTGCCTAATATTCTGCTTCTCCGAAGTTTAAAATGGTAAGTGCTTTGAATTAGACATTGGAAGCTAATAAAACAGTAGGTCACGAATATTTTCTGTAGTTCGGTAACCAGTAAACAATAGAACAACCTCGTAAATCATTCAAAGTCTGAACACCTTTGCGTGTTATATTCGAATAAATACGGTAGTTTTTTTCGTGCAAATTGTTCAAATCACAACTCCTGTATGTATCTAGGTTTTCACAGGACAACGTGCAGCTAACTATGTTGCCACTGAAAAGTTGCCAGTTTACCTTGATACAGATAGCCTCTATGATCCTGTTACGCGGGGTTCATTTAGCGGTTTCGTAACAGCTAGAGTAGGAGTGGAGAAAGTGCGGCCTGCTGAGCATTTGATCGCTTGCAAAGGTATTTGCTTTGGTTGGTAATTTTTACCATTTTTTGTCACAATGAATATTCAGGTCAAGCGCAGCATCGTGCGACCCAACGCAAGAGCTCGAGCCCAAACCTATTGCATACGCCAGTGCATCAAGTGCTATAAACAAGCTTTGCAATATTGTGTTTGTGCGTACTTTTCAAGTTGGGGCCAAGCCAATAACCAGTTAACTGAAATAAGACCTTCAGTTCGGAAACGTTTTCCAACACCTGACCTAGACAGTTGTCGCTGTCTGGATACCGGGATCGTAGTGTTTGTGAAACAAGAAGAGGCGCGTGAGCACAAAAAAGCGCCTGGGACGGCATTAAAGTGCTCGTGATAGCGGGATGGTCGTGTCACTGGGGTGATCGTCAAGCGGAGCTCCATTAGGTCTACTATAGTTTGGCTCAGACACTCGGTTGTTGCACTAATACAAAAGCAGCAACGGAATTCAACATAGAAGACTTTTCTACCCTTCGCATCCTTTACAGCAGGGGTTCCCAAACTTTCTCTGGCCATGTACCCCTCAGCATTTCGATACATGAAATTTCTTATAACAAATAGGCTGAGGAGAATAACAAAAATATGTTTGCCAATAAGCATACGATGATTTTAGAAAATAGTATTTGGGTTCGACTGCTGTTCTTTTTGGCCCAAAAATTATGAACAACCTGCTACATCAAATGTTTTTCTATATGGTGTACGTTTATAATTTTTTGACCAAGTGCAATACAGTAGAACTCGTCTAATTCGTCATCGTTTAATTCGTCAATTCGGTTAATTCGTCACTTTTTCGTCGGTCCCGGCAGAATCCCCATCTTTTGTGTACATTTCTGTTCGTCTAATTCGCCATCGTCTAATT
>JGI24022J15233_10008633_pt1 | contig 11402 bp, 10 predicted proteins | sample Ectturendosymbi2_FD_15233 | JGI IMG/M metagenome (IMG submission 15233)
ACCGCTGCTTGAACTCCCGCAACAACTCTGTTATCTTATCTTTGTATTGATTCAAGTCAATGTTTAGTCCCGTGGTACGCATACTTTTTAGACAAAGGAAACGAACAGTGTCATCACCGGAAAGTTGTGTCTTCCACAAGGACAACTTCAACTTAAATGCAACCTATGGTGTCGGCTACTCCTGGAAAAAATCCTTCCGACACCCATGTTTACATCGTGATGGTGACGTCACAAATAGACATTGTTTCAAGTGCAGTGAAATGCGGACGCGTGATCAGTGCTGCTTTTGGTAAACTCACCTTTCGCCACGATTGTTCTATAGCAAGAAAGTTTGCTATTAGCAGCTAACCTGTTGCATTCATAAGGAATTATTAAAGAAAAGTAGAAAAACATGCTGAAGTCTTTTCTTATTCCTTCGGCACAGGCTGCGACATTTCTTTCCACATGACTTTGACAAAGACATCCTTCGCTTTTATTATTTTCGCCAAGAAATCGCCCATAACCTTCGTACCGTTCTGCGCTATTCCGCCATCACGGCCTATCGGCACCACCATGCGGAAAGTGTCTGAAACAAAAACCGTTGTTCAGCAATTGCCCTTTTTCTATAATATACTCTCAACGAATTAAGGTACATCAAGCAGATAAACTACTGTATTTCTTCCGGCGATCATTTTATTATTAGCCGACGTTTCGCCCACCTGTTCAAGTGGGCGAAACGTCGGCTGATAATAAAATAATGGCCAGAAGACCTAATTTATCTGCTTGATTTGAAACCTGGAGGCAAATGCTACGAAACAACATGAGCAACAAAATGAACAGCATTTTCAGGCACATCAGTTGGGACACCGAGAGAGAAAACACTGATTCATCGCAAATACAGTATATGCAAATCTGTGCAAAGCAACGACGTTGGCCGTGTTTGCCAGTTGGACGCCTTCTGTGTTCGCTACAGCGGTTTTCGATAACAAACGTGAAAAGCGATGAGGTGTGCATACTGAANTCGAAACCATCTTGTNCTAACTCGAGGTGACTAACAAACAGACACTTAATAACTACTTGTGGTGACGCAGAATTTAGTCGTTAAGAGTAAAACTTATTGACGTTCAGAATCGAAGTTAAAGGAAATTAAGCAAGGGCGCAATCGGTCACTTGGTTGGCTGAGAAATACATTTAAAATTTTTCAAAGTTGCAGGTAACCCAGTTCGGTGTTTCACGAAAACACAGGTGCAACGAAGAGTGTGTTCCAATTTACTTCAGTAGAGTATTCCAGTTGAGCGATCAATTATGCTTTTGATGTACAGTTACTTACAGGAACCTGAAGTTGTTTCTGTCACTGCATATGGCGGGTTAGAAACAAAGTCACGTTGAAGGACCAGAAGCAAGAAATTCAGCCAGGAATGAACTAAATACGAATTTATGCAATGATGTTCACTTAACATACGAATTAAAGCCTACATCGATACTTGAATGTTTGTTTTTATATGAAGTTACCTCGCTGTTATCGTGCAGAAAACGAAGAAGAGCTTTCGCGACTACTGCCATGACTGCAAAAGTCGCATTCATAAACCGATAAAAGTTTTGACACCTCAAAATATCGAAGCTTACGTACGAGCACCGACAATAACCAAACGAAACCACTGTATTGCAAAACAGCATGGTTGCTTCTGTGCAAACTTTTCAGGCATCATCAAAATCTCACAATCTCGGTAATGTGGTGCGCTTTTTCCTATCCTCTAACGCAGAGGTTCTTGAACTTTTTCAGTTGCGCCCCCCTTTTCAGCAGCGTTAGTCATTGTTGTTGGCGCCTCCAAATCAAACGCAAAACGCAGAACAACGATTGCCGTTATTCTGCTTTCCAACAACATGCCATGCTCGCTCCTCCCTTGCAAACCTTTCACGCCCCCCAGTTTAAGAACCACCTAACGCCAACTCGTATAAATAGGCACTGAGCGTTTTCAGCCTTCGTAATTTGCGTCGTAACGTCACACGGTGAATTTGAGCCTGTTGCTGATCTCAGCGTTTGATGCTCAATCGGGTGAAAGTCAGCTGGCGATCACATCTGTGCGCAGCTGCACTCACATCAGCAGGTTGACAGGGCGAAGAGACTTGAACGAACAAACACCATCATTCCATGTGAGCAGCAGAACATGAGGCACGCGGGCATACAGTTCCGCTACAAATAAAACGGCGACTATTTGTGCAAACGCAGCGCACAGTTTGTTAAGATCGGTACCAGGCCCTCACCGCAAACAACTCACCGGGTACATATGGCTGGAGCGGTTTTCCTTTCCCAATATTGACCAAATTTTCAAACGTGTTTGTGCCCTGAGCTTGGGCTTCCAGAGCCAGCTTCAATACCTGCGAGGTAAAAACGCCTGGTCAGGTTCAGTTGCCTAAACTGACATGGCACACTTGACGATTGCGAGGATTTCACTCGCATTTTTTCAGAAATGCGTAAAATCTTTAACAACATTTGAAAATTGTTTCCCATTCTTCAACGGCAATAGAAGTTAGCTTCGAAAAAATCCCTCAGTTCCGCAAGAAAGAAAAATTTCACAGAAACACAATTGTTCATTTTCACACCAGGTTCTCCTCTGGGGAGGGTCGCGGCGGTAGCAGCACCAGGAGTCTCGAAACACCATGCGGTTTTCAGCAACCTCTTATAGTTCCACCGGCTCTTCCGCATCAAGACGGTGACTTACTTAAAAACTGAACAGCTTCGCGGTGTTTGAAAGCTCCTGTTTTGTGACCACAGAGCGATAAACGTCACGCACAACTGTGATTGCTTTACCAATCCGTGTATCAGTCATCTTGTTCCGCCTTCCGTCACTCGTGAATACCACCCCAAGGTACTAAATGTACAATTGTCGACCTGCCGCAATGTATTCCCGGTTACTTGCAGCGCACACTGGTTTGGGTTTCTGGAGAGACGCAGCAAGCAAGTCAGTGGCAACACCATGCGTTAAGCTTTCCTTTGTATCCATTTACAAACGCCGAGCACAAAGACAGGGCATGTACCATTTTTGAAGTCTACGGCATGACGCGAACAGGAATCGAACCCGCTCCCCCCCAGCTTCATAGAAGCTTGCTCAACCCAACCCACTATAACACTTAGCCTGTCTGTTTTCAGCAAGCAACACTTGTTTCAGAGGCGTAGAAAAACACAAATTGAAGTGAGGCAAAACTGTGCGTGAATGGACACCGTGGTCGCACAATTACATCTTGCTCTGGTTAAAAAAAATACAGAGAACTATGAACTAACAGAGTTTAAACGGCCGCATCAAATAATGAAACTACTCACGTTCACATCATTGCAATCGCCGACCGCGAAAACACCTTCCGCTCCAAGAACTTCAAGATTTTCATTCACTCGCAATTGTCCCTTCTCGTTCATAGAGCTCCCTGGCAAACAACCTTACATATAATCTAAGACATAAAAGTAACCACTATCCAGAGTTAACAGTATTAAACCACGACAGTTAAACATTAAATCACAATGAAAAACGGACACCTGATGNTAAAAGAATTTCATAAATTTATTCCTGCGCCTACCGAGGGAAGACTGGTAAGCTTCTGTGCTAACAGTCAAACCAAAACAAGGAATCACGAGATCAGCTTCCAGTTCTTTTCCACTTGATGTCTTGACGACCAAGTTCTCAGTAGTTTTGAGGGTAGGCAATTCGTTTAGGTTGGTCACTTTTTCTCCTAAAACAAAACACATCGAAATCGACTTTTGTCCGATGAACATCAGCCAGCTGGCACCAAGCCAGCAACTGACAGACGACTGACAGCAAAAACTGTCAAATTTAAACAATGCTTAAACGCAAGAGTTTGGAAATGTGTACAGANGCTCTCCACTGCCANAGCGTTTTGCCACTACCTTCATGTGTGAGACAACACTTTCAGTTCTTCCAAAAATGNAGATAAAATATATGTCGACTGAAATTGTGCACTAAGAAGCAATCACAAACTAGACAATTGATGTTGTCATGTTTGTACAATAAAANATCATGCAGTGCCATTTATTTTTCGTTTGTNAATTTTAATTTTATCATTCCGCGCTGATTGGCGGATAAATTTACAAAACGTANCTAGGTAGACTGTATATAGGGATGCACTCGAATCAAGATTTTCATTTCCGGCAGGAGCAATAATTTTCCCGAAACAAAAACTTCGCTGGAACCTTGATAACTTCAGTACCTTTTTTGTATAGCTGCGATTTCATTCCAATTGCGCTGAAACACTCTCAGCTTTAGCAGTGGTAGGTTTTAAAATATGGCATTCGCTCAAGGGTAAACCATCTGTAACCAAGCAACTCACCATATTCCACTTTTACACTTTTTTGTTCAAGCTTCGCGGCAATTTTTTCTCTCGCTTCAGGTGTCAAACGAGGAGTCACAAGAACATCGCTGTTGTGAACTATGATGATCTGGAAAATCAAGATAATTCTTAGAAGCAAGAGAAATCTTGGCAGCATGAACGACCACCCGGAGGTTATATCATGCTCAGTCATGTCGAATATGACGAAAACTGCTTACAAATCTTGGGAGTTGTCAAAATCAGTATTTGTTATAGTAAGCATTGGCAAAACTATGACCACAGTAAAAAATTTTTGGAAAAAAACACATGACAAGCATCGTTTTTGACTCACTACTGTTGCAAGTTGCCGGCTACGTTGTACAGTGGGCAACGCTTGCAAAGCTAAGTATAATCACGGTTTTTGGTATGACACCGGCCAGGTCATACCGAAGACTTGAAAAAACGTAATCGGTGTTAACGGGTAGGTGTAATGAAAATGTTCACGAGCGGTGCTGCCATTGGCTTGATTGCCACCAGTACAGCATTGACTACGAATGTAGCTGCGTGGCACCCTCGCAGAGCAAGTGGAGATGGACCTCACTGACCACTCGTGACACTACTCAGGTAGTAATATCGCGACTTTAATCAAACAGAGCTGAACTAATAACGAGACTTTATTATTTTTTCCTTCTCGTTTGTTTTTCATGCATTAGGTTTTTAATCTGTAAGTGTACAGTGAATTCGAAATTTGCTGTAAAAAATTACCAGTTAACTAAGTTTCCAAGCGCACGTTTGCTGTCGTTAACAATATTTGAATTTCAGCTTGAAATATTGGTTTCTGCACTTTTTATCGCATTTGGCAAATCGACTATAAACTTGGGTACTTTGTGCCCCCAACCGGCCGTTCGGCGCTACTGAACGGTTTAAGTCCAACCTTTGATTTGCTTTTATGCCACTGCTTGCTGGCGCTGCTTGTGGTGAAACGAACAGAAAACTGCTTCTCATTCAAAAAATTCGAGCCTTGAAAAAACAACAGACGCTTAGCAATAACGGACTAGAGTGACATTCGAGTCAACTGCTACAACACCAACTCACCTCTTTCTGGCCAGGATAATCTCCAGCAATTTCACCAGCCATTTCGACACCGACTGCTCCACCACCAACTATGACCACCTTTTTTGCTTTCTGCACTTCTGTTGTAAAATCTTCGTAAAGTTTCAGAAGATCAGGAAGAGGTAAATCATGTCTGCACTTTCCCGGGAACGGCCCGGTGCTACCCGTGGCTATCACCAGCTGAGTGTATTGCAGCGGTTCCTGGCAGGAAGACAGCATACCTTTAGCAAATTAACCAACACAGACAACTGACCGTACTTGACTAGGCGCATAGCTCAAGAAATGACTGAGAAGACATAGTGAACAATATCTTCTTTCGGTAAATACACTATCAGAAATGTTTTAATGCTAGCTTGCTTGCATGGTGGAGAGGTGAAAACCCAATATAACCCAGTGAGAGTTTCGCAGGCAAGCTTCAAGAGCGCTGTTTTGCTTCTTCAGTCAACTTCCTGACGTTACCGTTTAGCGACTAACGCAAAAAATTCTCACGTAGTACATAATGCCCGTGGCTAAGCGATCGATTGTCTCTTTCACACAGCCATTTAATTGTGACAGTCAAACAAACGCGACCGAGCTGCATCTGAATGTGCAAATGGTACGTTTGAAAATACAAAGGCAATACCACAACTGTTGCAAACCTTAGCAGAACCAGAGACAGTTTTGACATAAGGCTTTAATCAACAATTTCGGACTATGCTTACTTCGAGTTCTGGAAACTTTTCGCGGGTGAAAAAAATGAAAAGTAACTTAACAGTTTTGCTCAGTTTGCCATCACACTACTTGTGTGCAGACGAAAAATCGTTTGTATGTGCTGCAACGTAAAATGTTAGCATCTGTGCAAACGAAGTAGTGTGATGATGTAAGCATCCGTGCAACGAAGTTAGGCCATTGAAAAGTATGCTTAATCAACAGAACAACAGCTGACCGAGGATATTACAACAGTCAAAATAGTTTGAAGTCATTCATAGTCACAGCATTAAAATGTCCAGAGATATGTTTACGTTATTTCTTGATAAAACAAATCAATAAAATTGAATCATTAGATTTTCAAACAAAATTACTTCATGTAGCGACTTGACACCGCGACACTTTATCTCACAAAATGCACAAGCACTTTTCACTATTTTGACGTTGTGTCAATGAATTCTGGAACCTTGGGCTGCTCACATTGACAGGCACTCATCAATATATTCTTGAAGTAAGCTTTTCTCCAAGCGTCAGTTTCCTAAACGTAGGAGTCTCACACATGGCAGAATGGGGAGAAACCGAAAAACTGTGTTTGTCAACTGACAGAAATCTTTAATACTGATCTAGTCTTTGCATATTTAACTGTAATTCGACTAAATTTCAGTTAAAAGTAACCCTTAGGAACCACCTTTCTGTTATCCACCGTCACTGTTTTGTTGACTATGTCTATATCCACAACATTTCCTTGAACAAAGTTGTCACCGAAAGTAGGTTTGTAAGGAATAAAAGTTTTCTTTGAAAATCCCGGCTGAACAGCAGCCCTGTGAAAAAAAAACAGCCGCGGATAAACAGACGCGCAGAGAAGAAATGTCAAACAAAACCGCCAGGCTTACGTAGTGGAAACATACCTCAACGCAGCCATGTTATGATGTAGAGCCTCCTTCCGATCGATCAGAGTAAAACTTCCACGATCTTTCAAATGCTTTCCGACTCTAACGCCCCCATAACCACCTCCAACAATCACGACGTGCTGATCATCACTCAGGCGTTTCCTGAAAACAAGGGATTACACGAGGTTCACTCATTATGACTTCTGTGCAGCGGTAGATTGCGACCTTGTCACATGATTACGGTTGAAGATGGCCCGGGAGATTTTTCGTGCGCATTGCCAATGCATGATGGTCATGAAATCGTAATTCGTATCGCAAAATCTGTTTATGCGTTACTGCTGTACAAGGGTCGTATAAAACAGGCTAGCTTGTGCCAATGCAATTAGACAAGGCCATAAAGCAAGATGATTTAAAAATACTCTAAGCCAGGGGTTCTCAACCTTCCTCTGACCATGTTCCCCTTCAGCATTTCGACAGATGAGCACGCAGCCCTAAAAATTCTTATGACAAAAAGGCTGACGAAAATAACAAAAATCCACTGAATTTTTAAAAGAACTTAGATTTTTAAGAGTATAAAGGTAGACTCCGTTTTTGTGTCTCTTTTTTTACGAGTATAAAGGTAGACTCCGAGTTAATTTGTCGCGGCTGTACAATAAATGTACCTCTAGGGGTACATGTATCCCAGGTTGGGAACTCTTGCTCTAAATTAACCAATTGTGATGCACTTTTATCATGAATACACAACGAAATACTTTTATTTGCTTTCAAAATCACCGCCTACATATTAACAAGAAAATAACTTACCCTTGATCGACAATGTACTTGTAACCAAGATAGCCCGCTCCACCAACCAAAATAGCTCCAATAAATTTAGACATAGTAGATGTGCAACTTACTATTATTAAGTGCTGCTGACGAACAAATAGCATTTTAGGAGGCAGAATGCTACATATTCAAAATTCATGCGGAAAGCAAATAAACACAACATGGAAACCACAATCAGTATCAAACCAAACATTCATAACACTATCTGAAATTTGTATACGCCATTTCGACAACCGTCTTAGTTTTTTAACTCGATGAAGGTATGAGCAAGAACTATTGCTTGCAATAACTATTAGCAACAAAAATGCTACTCCTTTACGATATCCACAGACGGTTAGCAAATATTTAAGGATAGTGAAACAAGAACAATGAGCATTCTGCTCCGTTTAGCAGTGGCAACAAGTTACATACTGCTTCCAAATTTTTACCCCACGATATTCTTCTCAACAAACGCCGTTTCAATACATACATTTAATGTTGCTTCCGGCAATCAGGTGCATACTTAACTGCAAACAATCTGACTGCATTGGGCAAAATTTAAATGTTATTTGCTGAACTGCAAGTTCTAAAACCAAAGCGAAAAGACTGATGCAGCCAAAAATCTTTTGATTTTCGATTGCACCAACTGTTCGCCGCTCGCTTTGATAGATGGATGTTTTGTGTAGAGTTCGTGTCATTGATAAAACTAATCAGCAAACGTCATCGTGTAGAAACTTGACCATCAAAAAATACATACAGAGATAACAATGATAAAAAATTAAACTGAATTCACTTTTAGTTTAACGGTGCTTGCGAAAGTACGAAGAGCACATTGTACGAAAAGAAAATGTCGATTCAATGATTGCTGACTGCGGCCAGCACAAAGCAGTTGTCACACCATCATGAAAATTACAAAAACCATGTAAAATAATCCAGCTTGCTTTGGAGATTTAGTTAATTTATGATGCGCAAATAGAACACGAAAATGTATTGTATGAACTTTCTCGTCCGACCAATTGCAATCAAGCAAAACTAGTTATGGAACCAGCATTTTATATCACGGGCGGCGGCGACACAGGTAGTCTCTCAATCAAAAATTGGATGATCCGTCTGCGGAATTGAAGGAAACGTCACAGCCATCCTGCATGAAGCACAATTCAGGTTTGGGCCTTCCACCGATTGCCGTAACCCAAATTAAGCGAAAAAATATCTTTCTACTCTTAAAAGATCTTTTTCGAGCTTTGTCGCAGCAACAGAGTTGCCAATGCCCGGAGCAGCCATCATCTCTCATACTTCGCCAAATGCACTGGAAGTTCACAGCATGTAAAAATGGCAGTCAAGTAAGAGCGTGCACCATATGGAGAGATATATACGAGTATCATTTCTTTTATATTCTCCGATGACTTGCTGCTTTTTTACAAATCACATCACCGTCATTTTGCCTTCCACCTACGAATAAAAACGTAGAATTCCGCAACTATGAATTCAAAACGAGCAGGCTTGCAGATATGGCGGTTAGGGAGCTTGCTTCAGATTACGGATCTTCTGGTGGTAAACAATGGCAGCGCCGCGTCTAAATCTTGAGGTTAGGTTCTTGCTGCAGTCTCGACCAATGGTATCTGCTTGACAGATAAGATTTCTCCAAATGCTCAACGGGTCAACGGATTAGACGAATCACTCAAAAGTGTTTGCCTTCCCCAGCAATGCTTCCATAACAGCCAACAAATCGGTCGATGACCGAGCTGTAATGCTCCTTCGGCTGCAACGTTCTGTCAGTTGCAGTATTCTCTCTATACCTCTTCATTATCTGGTGGTTGTTCAAACAAGTACAACATCCAATAGTGAGAAAGAAATAGATCAGCACCTTTGTAATGTTTCACGTAACTATCACCATAAATTTTGTTTCCTCTCTGAGCAACACCATCAGACTGACCGAGATTGAATGCCATCAGGAACGTACCTGAAACAGAAAAATTGTTTTAATTTATGAAATTGTGATTTTTCTTGGACATAGTACCATCTTAGTGGGGTTGCGGAGTCGGATTCGTAAGTTTTTGGGTGGAGTCGAAATCGGAGTCGGGTTCCTAATAACACTGGGAGTCGGAGTCGTTTTTTTGTCCGACTCCAGATATCCAATTGGATCATTTTTACATCACACTCTTAAAAAAATTTGTTGAAATGGATCAATTTCTTTTGAAACTTTTGTTGAAACAGAGATTTCTTGCTGTGCACCACGATTTCCATTGATTTGAACAGCCAAATTTCATTCCTTTTATGTCAAGGAGTCGGAGATTTTGGAAAGGCCGGAGTCGGGAGTCAGAAATTTTGGAAAGTCGGTGTCGGAAATTTTGGAAAGGCCGGAGTTGGAGTCGGATATTTTACCTCTGACTTCGCAACCCTGCATCTTAGTCGCGAAAAAATACAAAATGAAACTGGAAAGTACAATCGTTAACATTCTACATTATTCTAATACAAATTTCATCAAAAAAATGAATGCTCCTCTAAACAATAGTCATATTTGAAAGCCTTGTTCCTCAATCAAAAGCCCAACTTGCAACATTGCATTGCATTTCCAGAGTATTGCATGGTGTATGAAAACAGCAACAAGAGTACAGATGCCAGTAAACATTCCCGTACTGAGAAAATACCTTTGCACCAGGCAGTTTGTAGTGCAGCATTTAACCTTACTTCATGACGAGTAACTTTCCAGTGAAAAGCGACAAATATTTCTGATAACTTCATGTTCGATAATTCGACACAGTTAAGCCATGCACATCATTAATTACAACGTCATGAAAAAGTTGCCACTTAAATTCTGCAGACACATGTGACATATTAGTGGCTGTGTCCCTTCGAAATGGTAATGAACAGTATTCATCGAAAATGTTGTCTACAGTCTACACAACCAATATTTCGTTATCAATCGCAATGCGTTTTGAAATTTAACTCTTACAAGCAAAAGGACATTCGTTGAAGATTTAGAAACATAGAATCGGCAGCGCATTTAATTGTGAAGATATTCTACGAGTCTTGAAATCGAAGTTGCATCAAACGTCTTTGGGGATGAAACTTGTTTCGCTTTTTTTCTTATTTTAGTCGAACGTCCGATACACGTGACTTAAGGAAAAAATCAGTGTAATTATGTACCAAGTTGCTGAAATATCTGATATGGTAAAACACAAAGTTTCGCAAATACACTAGAATACAATGAGAGTTATTCTTTGGTATGACTTTTCGAAAATCTTTCTGCGGAAGCCCGTGAAGGTGTAAAAGCAGTGGCGCAACTAGAGGTTTGACCCAGGGGGGAAAAACTTACCTGAAGGGGGCCTACTGGTCACCGTGGAGGGGCCCACTAGCCAAAACTTAGAAAAAGGTTAAGTAATGATAGCGAATCTCTGGATGTCCATACTAGATAGAAAAATGAAAACACCCCGAAAAACGCAGAAAAACAACAAATAAAAAAATACTAAATATCAAAATTTCAACTAAAGGCGGCCCAGTTTTTATATTTAGCTTGCCAGGGGGGCGGCTCGCCCCCTTGCCACCGTCAGTTACGCCACTGTGTAAAAGGTAAAAACATATACGTAAGTACCGATTTNGGTCACAGAG